>Ga0272443_10003514_pt1 | contig 18363 bp, 14 predicted proteins | sample SSMAcet12_FD_193581 | JGI IMG/M metagenome (GOLD analysis project Ga0272443, IMG submission 193581) | Marine sediment archaeal communities from Little Sippewissett salt marsh, Falmouth, MA, United States - SSM-Acet-12 | ecosystem: Environmental > Aquatic > Marine > Wetlands > Sediment ... | reverse complement strand
GTCGCTTTCGCCCCGGTGAATATATGTGGCCTTGAGTGGCATGCCCAACTTTATCTCTTCCGGTTTGGTGGGATCCAGACCTATGATCCGTGCGTCCACGCGCGCCCCCTCATCCAGCTCCACAACCCCGGAGATATAGGGATTTTTCCGACTGTACCCCTGCTCGATCATGAAGGGCGGTGCAACGGTAATGCAGGTAAAGGCAGCAAGACGGCCCTCCCCTTTCATCTCAACCCACTCCATATCCGAGCTATAACACTTGACGCAGATAGACCGGGGAGGCACGAAATGACCCCCACATTCTTTGCACCTCGATCCCATTATTTTTTCTTCGTTTAAAAACTGCTCATAGGAAATATCACTAAAAGGCCTTTCTTCCATCGGCTCATCTCCTTTCAAGAATTGTAAACGTGCAGGTTCCCCCTGTTCCTCCCAGATTGTGGGCAGCCCCGATTCTTAAATCCTTTTTGGGAACCTGCCGTTCCCCAGCCTCACCTCTCAGCTGCTTCCAGACCTCAAATAGCTGTGAGGTGCCAGTCGCGCCCACGGGATGCCCTTTACATTTAAGGCCACCGGAGGTGTTTATGGGCATGGGTCCATCTAATCTCGTTAAACCTTCTTCTACGGCCTTATATCCCTCTCCGGGTTTGAAAAAGCCCAAATCCTCAATATGAATCAGCTCGGCGATGGAGAAGCAGTCATGTACCTCGGAGAACTGAATATCTTTTGGTGAAAAGCCCGACATCCCATAAGCCTCTTTTGCTGCATAACGTGTTGCCTCAAAATACGTAAGGTCATCACTGGCATGTAGACCTCTACCGCTTCCCTGGCCGATACCCACCACATAAATGGGATCATCCGTAAAATTCCTTGCCATCTCTTCTCCAACCAAGAGCATGCAGCTTGCCCCATCACTGATGGGGCAGCAGTCATAAAGATGCATGGGCCAGGCTACAACGGGATTTGCTCTCGGATCATGGAGGAAATCCTTTTCACTCTGCCAGTCCGGTGCTGCTCCCTCCCGCTTTTTTAAGCTTTCCATCTTTTTATTCATCAGGTCCCGAATCGTATACGGAAACTGTGCCTTCGGATTGAGCGGCGCATTATTGTGACTCTTGATTGTGATGTTCATCAGGTGCTCACGGTTTGCACCGTACTTGTCAAAATAGGCCGTAGCCACTGCGCCAAAAACGCCTGGAAAAGTAAACCCCACCCGCCCTTCATAGGGCACGGTGGCAAGGGCAAGGCCTTCGGCAACCTCCTCGGTCGTGCGTTTTGACATTTCCTCCACACCGCCCACAAGCACCATATCATAAAAACCTGAAGCGATGGCAAAAACCCCTTCGCGAAAAGCAAGGGCACTTGAGGCACATGCACCTTCGGTCCTCGTGGCAGGTTTCGGTGCAAGACCGATCAAATCAGAGATGATGGGTCCCCAGTGGGACTGGTGCATAAAATAGTCGTTTGAAAAATTCCCAAGATAAAGCGCATCGATGTCATTTGGATCCACACCTTTATCGACTGATGCAAGCATTTCTCTGAACGCTTCAGCAAACACATCTTTTGAATCCTTGTCCCTAAACATGCCAAATTTTGACATGCCGGCGCCCACTACCGCAACTCCTCTGCCAAGCTTTCTTCTCTTTTTCATAGTTTACTCCTTTAACTTTTTCATTCTTATGACAATCTATAAAAGATGTAATAATGTTCTTATTGAATTCATTTTTGTGAAAAACAGTAAAAAAGATAACAGTTTAGCTATTTGAAAATAATGGTAAAAGGACCGCGGGTATCTCTTTTAGAAGGATCGCAATCCCCATGATGATCGGGGGTTGCTTGACAACCCCTTGACTTTATAACACCTTCTCAGCACAGGCGGAAAATATGGCTGTTTCTAAATACGGATCACACGATAGTCCCTAAACATGGTCTTCAATGTACTTAATAATCTCACCGGTGGTCGTTCCGGGACCAAAAATTTCTGAAATACCCTCAGCTTTCAGGGCAGGAATATCTTCATCAGGGATTATGCCACCGCCTACCACAAGGATATCTTCGACACCCTCTTCCTTCAATCGTTTCATGACCTCTGGAAACAAATAATCATGGGCGCCGGATAGAATGCTCATGGCGATGACATCCACATCCTCTTGAATTGCGGCGCCTACAATCTGGTTAGGGGTTTGCCTGAGACCCGTATAGACGACCTCCATCCCCGCATCCATCAGGGCACTTGCCACCACCTTTATCCCCCGATCATGACCGTCAAGACCCGGCTTTGCTGCCAGAACTCTTATCTTTTTTTCCTTTGCCATATCAATATATCTCCATTTTTGGGATTACTTAGAAAAGGTTACCGGTAAAACCACTGTGTTGTCAAACATTTTAGACACTTTAGATCACTTTAGCTCACTTTAGTCACTTTTAACTATCTCCCAAGTGTCCCCATCTGTTGATATTCTCCGAATACCCCTCTTAAGACATTACAGATCTCTCCAAGTGTGGCATAGGCCTTCACCGCTTCCAAGATAAGGGGCATCAAATTCTCATTTCCTTCTGCACCCTTTTTTAAGTCAGACAGGGTCTTTTTTACCCTTTCATCTTCTCTCTTAGACCTGAGCGTCTTTAATCTTTCAATCTGGGTGGTTCGCACAGCAGGGTCAACTCTCAAGAGACCGCCCGGTTTTGCCTCCTCTATCTGAAAACGGTTTTGCCCGACGACGATCCGTTCCTCCTGCTCTATCTCACGCTGGTATCTGTAGGCGCTGTCTTGAATCTCCCTCTGGATATATCCTTTTTCAATGGCCGCTACCGCACCGCCCATTTTATCAATCTTGTGAATATAGGCCTCGGCCCTTTCATATATTTCTTTTGTCAGCGCCTCCACATAATAAGACCCTGCCAGGGGGTCCACCGTATCAGCCACGCCAGTCTCATAGGCAATGAGCTGCTGTGTACGCAGGGCAATCTGAACGGCCTCTTCCGAGGGCAGGGCCAGTGCCTCGTCCATTGAGTTTGTGTGCAGAGACTGGGTCCCCCCTAAGACTGCGGACAAGGCCTGAAAGGCAACCCGTACGATATTGTTTTTGGGTTGCTGCGCCGTCAGGGTACATCCCGCTGTCTGGGTATGAAACCGGATCATCATGGATTTTGGATTTTTTGCGCCAAATCTCTCCTTCATGATGCTGGCCCACAGCCTCCGGGCCGCTCTGTATTTCGCGACTTCTTCAAAAAAGCCTAAGTGAGCATTAAAAAAGAAGGACAGTCTCGGCCCAAATATATCTACATCAAGACCCGCCTTAAGGGCAGCTTCAACATAAGCAATCCCATTGGCTAATGTAAAAGCCACCTCCTGCACTGCCGTGGAACCGGCTTCTCTGATATGATATCCACTGATACTGATTGTATTCCACTGAGGAACCTTTTCAGTACAAAAGGAAAACATATCTGTAATAATCCTCATTGAAGGTTTTGGTGGAAATATATAGGTCCCCCGTGAAGAATATTCCTTCAAAATGTCGTTCTGTATGGTGCCCCTCAATTTTTCTGCGGATACGCCTTGCTTTTCAGCAACAACAATGTACATGGCTAATAAAATAGCGGCCGGGGAATTGATCGTCATGGACGTGCTGACCCGATCGAGGGGTATTTTGTGGAAAAGCGTCTCCATATCTTCGAGGGAATCAATGGCCACACCCACCTTCCCCACTTCCCCAATGGCCATTTCATCATCCGAATCATAGCCAATCTGAGTCGGCAGATCGAAGGCAACGGATAATCCTGTCTGCCCCTGATCCAGAAGAAATCTGTACCGTTTGTTAGATTCTGCGGCCGAGGCAAAACCCGCATATTGCCTCATGGTCCAGTACCGACCCCGGTACATTGTCGGCTGCACTCCCCTGACAAAGGGATATCTGCCCGGAAAGCCGACTTCCGATAAATAATCCGTGTCGGTAAAGTCAATTGGGGTATAGAGACCTTTGACAGGAATTCCAGAGGTATTAACAAACTCCTTTTTCCTCTCGGGTCTCTTTGCAAGCATTTCTTTCAAGCTACTGGACCATTCCTCAAACTGTAATGCCAAATCATCGGAATTTTTTTTCTCAGCCATAATACGCCTCCCTCACGGCCCCAGTGAAACAGAAAGTCAGTTTCAAGGGGTGAATATATTGGAATTATTTGAAATTTTGTCGTAAATCAAGCTCAATAGGAAATAGGCCACGGTTCACGGCTTTTTACGAGTTCATCAAGGTTAAGTGGTGAAAAGTGGAACTCCGCTGCTCAAAAAAATCCGCTTTTAGTCCTGCTTTTAGCGGGAAACGGTGAACATCACAACCCGGTCGTTACGGTCTATCAATAATTGGAAACATATTTTATTCATAAAGACGCTGTCAAACGGTTTTTATGCGACACTGATCCTTAACCGTTTCTTTTTCATATTAAGCAATCGTCTTCTGAGAAAGCAGCCGAAACTATTCGAAATCAGATGAAAACCGGCGAAAACAAGATATTTTTTAGCTCCTGCGACCATATCCTGTCATCTTTCATCGATTATCGGACTTGACATCCCCTATTAAAATTGAATAAAAAATGTCTTAAATGCAGCATATGAAAAAAAACATTCAAATGCGGGGAGGTGTATGGGTGATATTCTCGAACAGATCTCGGCTAACTACCAAACATTTGCTCCCCGTCAGCGTAAGGTCGCCGAATACCTCTTTCACAATCTAGACCAGGCGATCCTTCTCAACTCTACCCAAATCGCAGCAAAGGCCGAGGTATCGCAGGCAACTGTTACGCGTTTTATCACAGCTCTTGGATTCTCCGGCTTCTCTAAATTCAAACGGTCCATTGCCCAGAAGTTATTAGAAGACTCTTCCACATCGACACGGTTAGTAGAGTCCGCCAAAACCCTAAAAGGACGGACTTCCGTCTTCACCGATATCCTGAGGGGAGACGTTGAAAATATTGGCGCCCTGAGTTCCCAGATTCCCGAGGAGATTTTTGAAGAGGCGGTTAATAGGCTTTGCTCTGCCAGGACCATTTATATTCTGGGACTGCGTTCCAGTTATGCCCTCGCCTTTTACCTCGCCTTCGATCTCAGGTTCTTTTTAAGTTCCGTAAAGCTCATTGATCTGGGGGTAGGCGATATTCCGGAGAGACTTCGAAACGTTGGGCCACCTGACGTTCTGGTCGCTATCAGTTTTAAGCGCTACACCCGAGAGACGGTTAAAATAACTGAAAAAGTAAAAAAAAAAGGTGTTTTTGTTTTAGGCATTACAAACAGCGAGCTATCACCCATTGCCCAGATGAGCGATAGGGTACTCATTGCAGAGACCCGGATACCAGCCTACTTCGAATCTTTTACGGCGCCGATGAGCCTGCTAAATGCATTGATCACGGCCATTGCCATAAAAGGAAAAAAGACCGCTTTGCCGGCATTGAACGATCTGGAAAAAGAATTTCAGATATTTGAGACATTTGAACAATAGTTTTTTTGATCCATGATTATCATCTGGTTTCTTCTTCACCATTGACTTTAGCCCTTTACTTTGTTCTCATGTGCGTGAAGAGGCAACTAAAACCGAAAATTAGAGGCCTTGTAAAAGAATTCTGACCATTGGAAAGGAGGTGAGAAAAATATAATTAAGCTGAATTGACGTAAAGGCAGAACCGTAAAACCGTATTTTCATTTAAACAGAAAAAGGAGGGTATTATGAAAAAGTATTTTATTTTTAGTTTGGCCATATTATTCGGAGCAGTGCTTTTTATGGGCTCAATGCCCACAGACACACAGGCTAAAACTACGTATGTCACCATCGGAACTGGCGGCGTAACCGGTGTTTATTATCCAACGGGCGGCGCCATTGGCAAGATTGTTAACAAAAAGAGAAAACAATATAACCTGAGAGTAACCGTTGAATCCACTGGCGGATCGGTATTTAATGTAAACGCAGTGATGGCAGGGGATCTTGAGTTCGGTATTGTTCAATCTGACAGGCAGTACCAGGCATGGAATGGCCTCAAGGACTGGGAAGACAAGGGAAAACAAAAAGATCTGCGCGCCATTTGCAGTTTTCACCCGGAAAGCATCGTATTGGTGGCTGGAGACGACACAGGAATTGAGAACTTCATGGATCTCAAAGGCAAGCATGTCAATATTGGGAATCCGGGTTCCGGCCAGAGGGGTAATTCTACAGATGCCCTTACAGCTTGTGGGATAGATTGGGAAAAGGATCTGAGGGCCGAGGGGATCAAGGCTGCCGAGTCGGCCAAGATGCTTCAGGATGGCAGGATAGATGCCTTCTTTTACACAGTAGGCCATCCCAATGGATCCATCATGGAGGCGACGAGTGGAAAAAGAAAGGTGCATTTTGTTCCTGTTGAAGGCGAATGCATTGATAAGCTTGTTGCCAAGTGGCCCTATTATGCAAAGGCATATATTCCTATTGAATTTTATCCCGAGGCCAGCAATAAAGAAAATGTCAACACTTTTGCTGTAAAAGCCACTTTTGTGACGAGTGCCAAGGTCCCTGATGATATCGTTTATGCCATCACCAAAGAGCTATTCGACAATCTGGAGGACTTCAAAAAGCTGCATCCGGCTTATGGTGTGCTCACCAAAGAGAACATGTTAGAGGCATTGAGTGCGCCCATACATCCGGGAGCGATGAAGTATTACAAAGAAGCGGGCCTGATGAAATAAGTTAAAAAAGGGTGTGGGGACGACCCCCACGCCCATTTGATGTGTTTCTCCTGAAGAGAATTAAATCTAACCGTACAGGTTGAAAATATCAGCAAATGCTTTGTCAGATCAAATCTCTATATTCCTGCCTTCGCGGGCATCCAATAATCAATACACCAATTTATCAAAACACGACATTATGAATTTTCCGGGTCTCAAGAAATGATAGCAAAGCAGAACATCATTAATAGGGCGTCAATATATGAGGACTTGCAGATATGAATGAAAAAAATATACGTTCCGACCAAACAATTGATGAAGGGGCTGAAATCGCCCAAAAGATTGCTGAAGAATCTGAGTTTGGTTCAAGAAGGCTTTCCGGTACAAACAGATATATCATTCCCTGTATTGCGGCAGCCTGGTCATTATTCCAGTTATCCCTTCCTCAATTGATTATGCTGGATTCCGTTTATATCCGATGCATTCATTTGGCCTTCGCTATCATGCTGGTCTATTTAAGTTACCCTGCCTTTAAAAAGCGAAAGACAAAAGGAATCTTCTCCTTTTTGTCGGCCAAAAACAAGATTCACTTTGTTGATTACGGTTTGGGCATTGTTGCCGCTTTTGCAGCACTCTATCTTGCTTTGTTTTATTTGGACTTGAGTGAAAGGCAGGGGGCGCCCATTCCCCTGGATATTGTTGTTGGAATTACCCTCATTGTCCTGCTTCTCGAAGCAGCAAGACGGTCGCTTGGACCGTTTCTTGTTATTGTTGTATCCGTCTTTATCTTATATGCTTTTTTTGGCCCCTATATGCCTGATGTTATTGCCTTTAAAGGCGTTTCGTTAAGTCGCTTCATCAGCCAGATCACCATCTCCACAGAAGGGATTTATGGAATTCCCCTGGATGTCTCAGCCATGATTGTCTTTCTTTTCGTCCTGTTTGGCTCCATGCTGGACAAGGCAGGGGGCGGGAAGTTCTTTATTGATCTTGCCTTCAGCCTGCTTGGAAGATACAAGGGTGGCCCTGCAAAAGCTGCGGTTCTGGCAAGTGGTTTGACCGGGCTGGTATCCGGATCAAGTATTGCCAACACAGTAACCACAGGGACATTCACCATACCTCTTATGAAGAGTGTGGGCTATCCGGACTACAAGGCTGGGGCCGTTGAAGTCGCTGCAAGCACAAACGGCCAGCTCATGCCGCCCATCATGGGTGCGGCGGCCTTTATCATTGCCGAGTACTGCAACCTCGAATACTTTGAGGTCGTTCGGGCGGCCTTCATACCGGCAATAATCTCCTATATCGCCCTTATATATATTACCCACTTAGAGGCATCAAAACTCGGGTTAAAGGGACTTTCCAAAGATCAGATTCCCCTCTTTTTTAAAACCCTTTTTAAAGGAATCCATTTTCTGATCCCCATGGTTTATCTTATTTACGAATTGATGATCCTGCGGCATTCCCCGCAACTTGCCGCTTACCGGGCCATACTGGTTTTGGCTGTTTTAATTGTCATCCAGAATCTCGTGAGGGCCTATATCGCAAAAGAGTCCTTGTTGGGCTCCATTAAGCTCAGCCTTCGCCAGCTCTGGGATGCTCTGGTAGCAGGCGGAAGAAACATGATGGGAATAGGTGTTGCCGTTTCTGCGGCCGGCATTATCGTGGGTGTGGTTGCCATGGGCCTGGGAGGACTGCTTGTGGAGGTGATTGACACTATTGCCGGGGGTAATCTTGTCATTCTACTCATTATCACAGCCATCACCAGTCTAATTCTGGGGATGGGTCTTCCCACCACAGCCAATTACATTGTTATGGCATCTTTAACTGCACCGGTTATTGTGACCCTGGGGGAAGATTATGGCCTGGTGGTACCTCTGATCGCGGCCCACCTGTTCTGCTTCTTTTTCGGCATCCTGGCTGATGATACCCCGCCCGTAGGGCTCGCAGCATATGCGGCTTCAGCCATTGCAAAATCAGATCCCATACGCACCGGGCTCCAGGGATTTACCTATGACATCAGGACGGCCATCCTTCCTTTTATGTTTATCTTTAACACTGACCTGCTCTTAATCGGTATAACCTCCTGGTGGCATATTGCGGTGATCTTTGGAACGGGTGTCCTGGCCATGTGCGCGTTTGCCGCTATGACCCAAAATTATTTTATAGCCAGAAACAGGATCCATGAAACGATCCTTTTGGCTGGGGTAACCTTAATGGTGCTGCGACCCTATCTTTTTGTGAAATACCTGCATTTTGGAAATTCTTTTGTATGGTACGCAATCGGCCTTTGCTTATTTGCGCTTACCTATCTCATTCAACTTCCACGGACCAGGGCATTGGCCAAAGCAAAAGGATAGATGAGAAAGAGAGGAGAAAACAAATGCTTCCATCAATAAAAAATATATTATACGCCACAGACCTTTCGAAGAATTCCGCATTTGCATTCCGCTATGCAGTCAAGCTGGCAAAGGAAATGGATTCAAAGATAACCATCTTATACATCCTACCCGTGGTAGATTCAGCCATGGAGGTCCCCATCATTACCCAGATGGGGGAAGAGAGGTATTATAAACTGATGGAAGAGAAATCCAGAGAGGTCATCGAAAAAATAGAGGAAAGAATACGTGGCTTTAGCGTGAAGGAATTAAAGGATGTTGAATGTCAAAGAGAAATAGTCGCCTCCATTATGGTTCAGGAAGGAGATGCCGTAGATGAAATACTAAAGACCGCTGAAGATCTGAGCAGCGATATGATTATTTTGGGGGCTCATGGCAAGGGGATATTGGCCCACACTTTTTTGGGATCTGTGCCGCAAAAGGTGCTCAGGCGGAGCAGGCGGCCTGTGCTTATTGTTCCTATACCAAAAGATGCGACAGATATTGACCTGTAACAACTATATTGGAGAAATAAAATGACAAAAAAAACCTCTTTTCTATCCTTAATCCTTCTACTGCTCATTTTTATCTCTTCAAGCGATCTCCAGGCCGGGGAACGTTTCATCAATAATGACGACGGTACTATCACAGACACGTTGACCCATTTGATGTGGGCTAAAGAAGACAATATGGGCGATATATCATGGCATGATGCAGTGATATATTGCAAAAACCCTCCTATAGCCGGTTACAAATACTCGGATTGGCGGATGCCCACGATCAATGAGCTCAAAACCCTGTATGATAAGGACTTAGCCAGCTACGAGACGGATTGCGGTCTACAAGTGAAGATTTATCCCCTCTTTGCTTTAACCTGTGCATGGGTCTGGGCGTCAAATACCCAGGCTATTTCAGCCTACGCCTTTAGTTTTAGAAAAGGGTATCAATACTCAACTCTCCGGCTAAATAAAAAAAGTTTCAGGGCGCTTCCGGTGCGGGACCTGAAATAGATTATAAATAGAACAGCTTCAAATTTCCCCCTACCCTTTTTGCTGAAGGGGGAATCAAAATCCCCCTTGCTTGAAGTAAGACCGAGGGGGATTTTTTAGGAGGATAACCCATGGAAAGATCATTGGAAAAGGTGTTTAACCCCCGTTCGGTTGCCGTCATAGGTGCCTCTGAGGTCCCTGGAAAGGCCTCAGAAAGAAGAACAAGGAGCCTCTTTGAGGGAGGATATAAAGGTGATGTGTATCTCATCAACCCAAAAAGGGCCGAACTTTTCGGGCGAAAGGCCTACCCGAATATCACTGAAATTGACAAAGAGGTCGACGTGGTCATGATTGTTGTGGCCCCCAGATTTCTCGTACAATCTGTGGCAGACAGTGTGAAAATGGGTGCCAGGGGAATCATTATCATCACCGCCGGACTCGGGGAAACCGGAGAGGCGGGGAAAAAAATTGAAGCAGAAATATTAGATGAAGCGGCAAAGACCGGCGCCTTTGTTATAGGCCCCAACTGCAGCGGCATGTTCAGCGCCTCAGGGGATATAAATTTTTTAGGTGTGCCCCAGATAAGCAAAGGCTCAGTCTCTGTGCTTGCCCAGAGCGGGAACGTCATCGACTCCCTTACCCATTACGCCAAAATGAGAGGCGTGGGTTTCAGCAAAATAGTGAGTGTGGGAAATGCAATAGGGGTTAACTTTCATGAGTATATTGATTATCTGAAAGATGATCCGGATACGAAAGTGATTATGACCTATTTGGAAGGAATCAAAGATGGAAATAACCTTGTCCGGGTCGTCCGAGAAACGGTGAAGAAAAAACCGGTTGTTGCCCTTAAGGTAGGACGATCAGGCGCCGGTGCCAGGGCCGCTGCATCCCATACAGGGTCGCTTGCAGGTGATGACATCATAGTGGACGCGGCCTTCAGACAGGCAGGCATTGTGCGGGTATCAAACGTGGATGAGCTTTTTGATATGGCCGAGGTATTGAGCAACTGCCCGATGCCAAAGGGAAACCATGTCGCCATTTTATCGGAAGGCGGCGGCGACAATTCCATTGCAGCGGATAACGCTGAGACCTATGGAATGGAGGTCCCTGTCCTCTCCCAGGAGACCCAGGAAAAGATGAAACCCTTTTTGCTTCAGGGGATGCCGGCCAGCAATCCTATTGATTACGGAGGGACGGCAGAAGAAAACCCTCACATGATCACTGAATGCGTCAAGGTGTGCATGGAAGACCATCAGGTGGATGGTATCTATATCACCGGCTTTTTTGGCGGTTTTAAGGATATTATTGCGCCTCATGTGGCTGAGTTAGAGGAGCAAACATCGCGAGATCTTGTTGATTTAATAAAAAAACACAGAAAGCCCCTTGTTGTCCATACGAGTTTTGCAAGAGGACAGATAAAGTCACTTGACATACTGAAAGAGGCCGGTGTTCCGGTCATGGAATCCTCGGACCGATCAATGCATTGTATGGGCGAACTCATGACGTTTGCCATAAATCGGGACAAGATCAGCCAGATGCATATCCCCCGGTACGAACCCAAAGAACAGCCCGCGGTGAAAGCCATTTTCAAACAAGCACAGAACGAAAACAGATCGAACCTGCTCGAAACCGAATCAAGGGATCTTCTTAAAGAATATGGCATTCCGCTGCCAGAAGCAGAACTTGTCCGTGATTTTAAAACAGTAACGGAAGCTGCAGGCAAAATCAATTACCCCCTGGCCATGAAGGTGGTCTGCCCTGACATTATCCACAAATCCGATGCGGGAGGCATCAAGTTAGACCTTAAAAACGAAACGGATGTGGAGAAAGCCTTTGAAGAAATTGTTGAAAATGCCTGCAAATTGACCACAAAAGAACGGATCATTGGAACACTCATTTCGCCAATGGTGGCCAGAGGTCAAGAGTGCATCATTGGAATGATTCGAGATCCCCAATTTGGCCCGGTGATCATGTTTGGGCTGGGCGGCATATTTGTTGAGGTTCTGAAAGATGTCTCTTTCAGGGTCGCTCCACTGGCAGAGGAAGATATTGATCAAATGATCACGGATATAAAGGGCTATAAAGTTTTAACCGGGATCAGAGGGGAAGCACCAAAGGATACAGAAGCCATTAAGGGGATCCTTTCAAAAATCTCTGAGATCGCCGTTGACAATCCCGAGATTAATGAAATCGACTTGAATCCAGTCATTGTCCATGAAAAAGGGATTTCTATTGTGGATTCCCGTGTGATACTCCGTTGATTCAATCAGGAGTCTGCCACGGTCCAAATTCTGAGGTAAACTTAACCCACTCAATCCGCCTATGCAAAAGCAGGAGGCGATATTACTCCACAATGACAAAATTTTAGCGTCCTTCATGCCTTTGCCATAAGTTGCTTTTTAATCCGCCAGAGGCGGACGAGTCCGCCACAATACCGGCGAACAAGGGTTAATTCCCCGCCGCTTGCGGCGTTTCATTGCTTTTATAGATACCCCGCTGCTCTGCGGCGGGGTAGTTCATTAAAGGAGGAAAAAATGGATTTTGAATGCATTATTTACGAAAAAGAAGAAGGGATCGCCACAATTAAACTGAACCGGACCAAAGTCTTAAATGCCATGAATAAACAGCTCTGGCTCGACTTTCAGGAGGCCCTGGAAGATGTTAAAAGTGATCCGCAAATAAAGGCCCTGATCGTTACAGGAGAAGGGCGGGCTTTTTCCACCGGGGCTGACCTGAAGGAATCAAAAAACAGGAGTATCGAAGACTACCGGGATTACTTGGTTGAACTTCAGGAAGCAACCCGGAAAATCATCCGCTTTGAAAAGCCGATAATAGCGGCTATTAATGGGTATGCATTGGGTTCGGGGTATGAGCTGGCCCTAGCATGTGACATCCGAATTGCCGCAGAGGAGGCGCAGATTGGCTCCCCCGAGGCCAGGGTAACCTCTTCGGTCACCGGAGGGGCCATGAGACTTGTACAGGATCTCATTGGACCGGGGAAGGCCAAAGAACTTCTCTTTACAGCAGAATATATTGATGGTAAAGAGGCAGAGAGAATCGGTCTCGTCAATAAGGCTGTTCCGCTGGAACAGCTCATGGAAGAAGCCAAGGAAATGGCAAGAAAGATTGCAAAGAATTCTTCATTCTCAATCAAGATGATCAAAACCGGCCTTAACATGGCACGGGGTGAAGTGAGTCTTGAGGCATTGATGGACTATGAAGTTGAGGCATGCCTGGCCTGTGTGTCCACAAAAGAAAGACAGGATTCGTTAAAGGACTTCGAGGAGAGAAAACGTTAATAGATCTACCATGGTTGCTCTATGAAAAAAAGCTCAAAGAAAAAGAAAAAAGAGGTTAAAATCAACAAAGAGTGGTGTAAAGGCTGTGGGATCTGTGTTGCCTTCTGCCCCAAGGAAGTACTGGAAATGGACGACAATGGCAAAGCTTTCTGGGCCCACCCCGAGAATTGTATTAATTGCGGCCTTTGTGAATTGAGATGCCCGGATATGGCTATTGAATTGCGGTAAATGGGAGAGATATTAGACATGGAATCAAATGTCAGATTTATACAAGGCAATGAGGCCATTGTTGAAGGGGCGCTTTATGCAGGATTACAGTTTTATGCGGGATATCCGATTACGCCCTCCACTGAAGTGGCAGAGATCCTTTCTGAAAGACTGCCGAAGGTTGACGGGACATTCATTCAGATGGAGGATGAAATCTCCTCCATGTGCGCCATCATTGGCGCATCTTTAACGGGTCTCAAGGTAATGACTGCCACCAGTGGTCCGGGCTTTTCCCTGATGCAGGAAGCCATCGGTTATGCAGTCATGGCAGAAGTCCCCTCCGTGGTCGTTGACGTGCAGCGTGGGGGTCCCAGCACAGGTCTTCCCACCGCCGTCGCCCAGGGAGACGTCATGCAGGCCCGATGGGGCGCCCATGGCGACCATTCGATCATTGCCCTTACTGCATCCAATCTGAAGGATGTGTTTCAAATGACCGTGGAGGCATTTAACCTGGCCGAAACATTTCGGACACCTGTTGTCCTTCTCTTTGATGAAGTTGTGGCTCACATGCGTGAGAAAGTTGTGATTCCCCGGCCTGGAGACTATGAAGTCGTTGAACGTCTTCATACATCAGTCCCTGGAGGGACCGACTATCACCCTTACCTGACCCGTGAAGATGGCAGACTTCCCATGAGTGACTTCGGTGGGGTACATCGTTACAACGTGACCGGTCTGGTCCATGACATGTGGGGGTTCCCGTCCACAGATCCGAAGATTGCTTATGATCTCCTTCATCATTTAGTGGACAAGTTGGAAAATCGGGCGGATAACATTGCCAAATACAAGGAATATTTCACCGAAGATGCGGATGTACTCTTAATCTCTTACGGGAGCTCGGCTAGAAGTGCCCTTCAGATGGTCGAAGATCGCCGGCAGCGAGGGGTTAAAGTTGGTTTACTTGAATTGCAGAGCCTGTGGCCTTTCCCCAAAGAAACCATACGGGCAAAATGCGAGGGCCGCAGTCACGTACTGGTTGTTGAGATGAACATGGGCCAGATTTGTCAGGAAGTCAAAAAGGCCGTGTCAAACCCTGAAAAAGTGTATCTGGCCAACCGATTCGATGGGGTTTTTATTTCTCATACAGACATCCTGCAAATACTTAATTTGATTCTGGGAAAAGGGGTTTAAGATGGAGGCCAAAGACTATTTACGCCAGCGTTTCTTTCCGCAAATCTGGTGCCCTGGATGCGGTCATGGGATTATCATGGGGAACATGATACGGGCTATTGACCAACTCGGTCTTGATAAGAATGAAGTTGTGGTGGTTTCCGGAATTGGGTGTTCTTCCCGCATGCCCGGGTATGTGGATTTTCACTCCCTGCACACCCTTCATGGTAGGGCCCTTGCTTTTGCTATGGGGGTAAAGATGGGACGTCCTGAACTGACGGTCATTGTGCCGATGGGTGATGGCGACGCAGCAGCAATCGGGGGAAATCATCTTATCCATGCCGCACGGCGCAACATCGACCTGACGGCCATCATCATGAATAACAGCATATACGGCATGACGGGCGGGCAGTTTTCCCCGATGACGCCTTTTGGTGACAGGGGGACAACGGCCCCCGCAGGGTCAATCGATCATGCCTTTGATATGGTTGAATTGGCCAAGGGAGCGGGCGCGTCATTTGTTGCCCGAACGACCACCTATCATGTAAAGGAAATGATAAAAATCATTGTCAAGGCCATTCGGCACAAAGGCTTTTCAATGGTTGAGGTTATGTCTCAGTGCCCGACCTATTATGGCAGAAAAAACAAACTTGGGAGCGCCGCGGATATGTTAAACAGCTATAAGGCGGGCACTACCACCATCGGGTCAAAGAAAAAGACCGAGCATCCCGAGTTGATTGAACGGGGTATATTTCTGGAAGAAGATCGCCCCGAATATTCAGCCGCCTATTCGGCGCTTGTCAAGAAGAGCCAGGAGTAGAAACTGGAAACTCGATACCCCTCAGAAATATGGTGATATCTAAAAGTTTCGAGTTTCAAGTTTCGAGTTTCATGCAAAATATTAATCTTATCTTAAGTCCTTTTTAATGAGGAATAACCCTAAATCTTTTTCAGAGCCATGATGTCCGCTTTGAAACACCTTGGCCCTATAAGGTGCGGATTTGAGTAAGAGTGAAAAACGCCATCGAGGGACTGCATTATGGAGACAACAGGAATCGTTTTAAGTGGTTCGGGCGGTCAGGGGGTCATTACGGCTGCCATCATTCTGGGGGAAGCAGCAGCCATATATGAAGGCTTAAACGCCGTTCAGACCCAATCCTATGGCCCGGAGGCACGGGGTGGCGCCACGAGGTCAGATGTCATCATATCAGAGGAACCCATTCATTATCCAAAGGTTGTCAACCCTCATTTTCTGGTGTGTCTGACCCAGCAAGCCTACAATAAATATTCGGGTCTTATCCGTCCGGGGGGAATCTTATTAGTCGACAGTCACTATACCCAACAAGCAACCAAAGTGGATGCCCATTACATTGAACTGCCAATGTATGAAACGGTCATGAAAAATATCGGGAAGCCTATTGTCTTTAACATCTGTATGCTGGGCGCATTTATTGGCCTGACCGGTTTGGTCAGTGCCGCCTCGATTATGAAAGTCCTGAGAACCAAAATCCCGGCCGGTTTTCTTGAAATGAACAAACAGGCCCTTGAATTAGGGCTGCAATTGGCAAAAAAACAATGAACTACCCCGCCGCAAGCGGCGGGGAATTAACCCTTGTCCGCCTCCGGTGGATTAACGGATCAATTTGTTAACAAAATTGATGATATCCTGTTGATATCTCAAATACCTTTCGCAAAATTCCCTCTCATTTTTAAGATCCATGATATAGAGAAAATAGCTTAAGTCCCACTGCCCCATGATGTATAAGGTCTTTCGTACATTAAAGACCTTCAGCATAAAATCGACTGCGGGGAGAAGATGCCGGTAATTTTTCCTTAACAATCCCATATCTGTCCGTTGACCATTGTCGTGGAGTAAATGGAGTAACGGTAAAACCCCCCTTCGGAACACGTACTTTACGCCTTCATAAGGCGTTATTGTTTCGATAAAATCTTTATAGGCCTTTTTACGACTCAAGCGCTTAAGATTTTTGTTGTTTAAAAACCCCAGCTCCCTGGGGAAATAATTTCCCCTCAAATAGGATATGTAATCTTTTTTAATCTCAGCCCTTTTCTCTCCAAGGATATAGGCCTTGATGTTAGGATATCCCCTTTTTCTCTCGCGTGGGAGTCTTCTTGTTCGGTCCTTGAATCGTTCCATGACCTCCCTGCTTCCAATAAACCGGATAGAAAATGCCCACGGATAATGAAAAAACTGCGGTTCAAACAACCGGTTTTTCGTATCGGCGCGCATCTTTTCTATATATTTGATATAATTAAAAAAATCATTAAAAGAAATAAGGCGTTCCCCATCATAGTGGCCCAGGTAAAAATAATTTATATGATGGGGTAGGAAGGATTCATCCACATCCAAATCACTTATCCTCTTGAATTCATTTTTCAGAACCCGTTTCAGTATGTCGTATTCCTCTTTTTTTTCTCCATCGTAAAGAAAGATACAGTCAATATCACTGGTAAACCCTATGGCCCCGCTACCGATGCCACCATATATACCAATGAGAATCGGTTGATCCTGAATATCCAGTTCTAATTTAATGCGGTCAAAAAGTTCTTTGATCAACCGGAGATGGACATTTGCGTAGAGCTGCGCTGTTCGAAATCCTCTCCCCCGTCTTCTAAGTTGTTCCCGATAGATCATATTGATCTCTTTCTTGAATTCCTGCTCTATGGGGTCCTTTCCCTCATTGACGATGATATCAAGAAGGTTAAGGACTTTATTTTGGTACTCAGGAGTGATCTTTTCTCCATAACGCTGTTTGATCCAGAAAACATTTTCTGCCTTCATGTCTTCGGTGGCAGAGATGATTGCTCTCTCAATATTTACACCAGCTAGCGACAGGGCCCACGAAATTTTGTGGAGAAGTCCTCTTTTATTAGAGGTGTTAACGGTGAGGATAGATTGGTTGTCACTGACACTTTTAAACTTAGGAATAATATGATCCCGTATGACCTCACGTTTTTTCTCCCACAGAAAAATCTCCTTTTCGATATTCGTGTCACCTTTCAATACCTTTTGGAATGATTCAAAGAGCATGTTTTCAAGAAGCGCTGGCTCATATTTTTGAGGGATCCTAATTCTATACAGATCTGTTACGATTCCATCCCGTATGCTGATTTCTGCTTCCAGGATATGGCAGTCATGGATGGTTAAAATCCCTGCCACTTTGCTGAGAAGAAACGGTTTGTCAAAAGTACTGACAAAACAAAGCGCCTCCCTTCTACTCAAAGAGACCAACTTAACCCCTAAAAACGAATCTTTATACAAACTCTCTTTCATCTGCCCTTTTTCCTGAAAACCGCCTCACCCGCCTCCCTTTTACTAAAGAGAGGCGAGGAGGGATTTCTTTTTTACTTATTCAGTGTATGATCGAAAAACAGGAATTTTTCCAAGATCAAGGACGGCGAAAATCATAATCATAGGAATACATTAAATATTTCGAGTATTTATCCGCCTCTGGCGGGTTATAATTTGAATCTGACGCAGAGATTGGGAAAAATAACGGTTTTCGGTCGGGTACTAGTTAGAAGCAGCCCTTGTTTTCTTCTTTTTCTTAAGGTTCTCCCTGAGAATATTTTTCGTCTCAGATATTTCTTTCTTTGTCACTGTCTTTCTAAGCGCTTCC
>Ga0272443_10003513_pt1 | contig 18367 bp, 16 predicted proteins | sample SSMAcet12_FD_193581 | JGI IMG/M metagenome (GOLD analysis project Ga0272443, IMG submission 193581) | Marine sediment archaeal communities from Little Sippewissett salt marsh, Falmouth, MA, United States - SSM-Acet-12 | ecosystem: Environmental > Aquatic > Marine > Wetlands > Sediment ... | reverse complement strand
CAGGAAATCATGCGGATGCAGATTTAATTGGGTGTCGAGAAGGAGAGCAGTAGATGGCAGTGAACAACGCGGGTCTTCAAATCAGGAACCTGCTGGCAAGCCTCAGTCCGGCCAAGAAAATTTCCCTGGCCGTCATGATCATCGGCACGATTACCGGCTTTGCCCTGTTGATGTCCTGGACCGGAAAGCCGGATTTCCGCAATCTCTACGCCAACCTGGCGCCGGAGGATGCCGGCGAAATTCTGAATTACCTGAAGGAGCAGAATATTCCGTATCGGGTCACAGAAAACGGCGCCGGCATCGAGATTCCCCAAGACCGCGTTCACGAATGCCGCATGTCGCTGGCCTCGAAGGGGCTGCCCCAAGGCGGTGGGATCGGGTTCGAGGTTTTCGACAACACCAAGCTCGGCATGACCGAGTTCGTCCAAAACGTCAATTACCAGAGGGCCTTGCAGGGAGAACTGTCGCGCACCATTAACCGCATTGCCGAAGTGGAGAGTTCCCGGGTTCACATCGTCATGCCGGTCAAGTCGCTGTTCATCGACCAGGAAGAGCTGGCAACTGCATCGGTGGTGTTGAAACTGCGGCGGGGCAAGTGGTTGACAGGCGATCAGGTTCAGAGCGTCGTGCACTTGGTTTCCTCGAGCGTGTCGCGGCTCAAACCTGAAAACGTCACCGTGGTGGACACCTCAGGTAAGCTGCTGGCCGGTTTTTCGGACCGTTCGGAGGTTACGCGGCTCAGCTCCGACCAGCTCGATTACCAGGAAAGCTTGGAACGCAGCCTGGAGGGACGGATCAAGTCGATGCTCGAAAAAGCACTCGGCCGGGACACGGCCATCGTCAGACTCTCCGCCGCCCTCGATTTCAAACGCCAGGAAATGACCGAAGAGCGGTTTTATCCCGATAACCGGGTGATCCGCAGCGAGCAGATGCTGCAGGAAAAGTCGGGGGAGCCGGCGGCGATTCCGGCCGGTATTCCGGGGGTGAGGTCAAATATTGCCAAGAATGCTTCGGGCACCGGCAGCGGAAACTCCGAATTCGAGAAGAACGACCGCACTGTCAATTACGAAATCGGCAAACTCACCAGCCACACGATCGAACCAGTGGCGCGTCTCAAACGTGTATCGGTGGCTGTGATCGTCGACGGGACTTATCAACAGCCGGAAAAGCCGGCCGCCGGACGCGAAGCAAAGTACATTCCCCGGACCGCCGAAGAAATGGCACAACTGGAAAAAATCGTGAAAGGCGCCATTAATTTTGATGCCGACCGCGGCGATACCGTCGAGTTGGTCAACATTCCCTTCCAGACCGAAAAGGTGGCAGACCTGCCGGAAGACAATACGCCGCCCGGCTGGGCCGAACGGTTGCAACCGTACGCCGGAACGCTCAAGTACATGCTTCTCGGAATCTTTTTGTTGTTTTCCTTTATGTTCGTGGTGCGGCCGATAACCAAATGGTTGACTTCCGGCAGCACCGGCGACGTCGAACTCCTGCAGCAACTGCCGAAGACCGTCGGCGAGATCGAACGCGAATTCGGAGGGGCCACGGCCGCCATGCCATATCGGGACGAAATCAACCGCCTGCTGACGGCCGAGGGGGATATATCAACGGACGTGATGCGCGACTGGATGAAAGAAAGTTAGCCGTATGGATGCGAGAAATCTACCGGGCCCACTGAAGGTCGCCATTCTGATCCAGGCTCTGGACCAAGGGGCTGCGCAGAGGATCATCGGCGGTCTGAACGATAAGGAACGGAAGCTCATCCACAGCCACCTGAACCAGATGGGGCCGGTGGCACCGGGCCTGATCGAGAAAGTCGCCCGGGAATTCGCCCAGAAACTTCAGCAGGTCCGCAACCGGCGGGCAGGCAATGGTGACCCGAAAAAAGCGGCCAGCAAACAGATCGACGGTTCGAAAGATTCGGCCGACGGTTCGAACCTCAAGGCTGTGCTCTCCCTGGCGCCTGACCAGCTCTTCGAGTTGATCAAAGACGAGCATCCGCAAACAATCGCCATCGTTCTGGTTCACCTTGAGACCGCCGTGGCGAGCGACATCCTGTCGGAGATGCCCGATGACCTCAAGGCAGAGGTGGCCGTGAGGATCGCAGGGCTGGACAAGGTCAGTGCCGGAATGGTGGCGGAGATCAACTGCGTGTTCGAAGAGATTCTGAAGAACAAGGATGCCTCCGTCACCCGGCTGACCGGCGGCGTCGAGCGCCTGGCGGAAATTCTGAACCAGAGCGATGAACACTCCAGCCAGTTGGTTTTGAGTCAAATCGAAGAAAGTGATCCCGACCTTGCGGCGCAGATCAAACAGATGATGTTTGTTTTCGAAGACCTCGTTCTGGTCGACGACCGCGGATTCCAGAAGGTGCTGCGCAAGGTCGAAACGGCCGAATTGGCGATGGCCCTGAAGGCGGCCTCTCAGGAAGTTAAAGACAAGGTCTTCCGCAACATGTCGGCCCGCGCCGGAGAAATGTTGACAGAAGAGATCTCCAACATGGGGCCGGTGCGAATGAAGGACGTTTCCGATGCGCAGCAGAAGATCACCTTGATCATTCAGGAAATGGAATCCAAGGGCGAACTGCTTGTCGGCGGCCGGAGGGGCGAGGAATTCGTTTCCTAACCCGATTAGGCCTTAAAACGAAAATAGAATCAGACCCGCAAATAGAAATTTGAAACTTGAAACTCGAAACTCGGAACCCGGAGCCCGGAACCAGTAGGGGCTTAAGGGTCACGACCGCTTTACACGAAAATAAGGTGGGCGCCTCCACCCGGATAACCCGTTTCAAATGGCGGCTGAAATTCGCCGCAAAGGGGTCTAAGTCCGAACCAGTCCCTTTTTCAAAAAGTGCTATGAGCATTAAAGACCACCGTGGGTGAGTACTTACTTGGGGAGACATAATTTGAACCACGAAAATGCCTTTCAGCTTCACTACTTTCCGGAAATACCACTGGAGCGTACCGATTCCTGCCGGACAATCCGAAAGGACCATACTCACTTTCACGGTCACGGTTTTGTGCGGGATGGCGGCGGTGTCGCCTGGTCGAATCTCTCTAAGGATGACACGCTGCCGCCGGCACTTTCCCGCAAATCGCTCGACGAAATCGAAACCCAGGCGTACATTCGCGGATTCAACAAGGGCGAGAAGGCTGGCTTTGAATCCGCCGCGGAGAAGATCGAGTCTTTGAGACGAATACTGGACGAGGCCGTCGAGGCGCTTGGACATGCCCGGTACAGGATTCAACGCGACACCGAGAAAGAAATCCTCGAACTGGTTCTGGCCGTCGCCGGCCGGATTGTCGGCCATGAGGTCCAAACCAACCGCGAAGCCATCGTTGCGGTGGTGCGTGAGGCGCTGCAGAAGGTCGACAATCAGGATACGGTCGTGATTAAAATGAATCCGGCCGATATCGATTTCTTGGAGCGATTGCAGTTGCCGTTTTCAAGCCTTTCACGAAATCCGGCCGGCTTGCGGATCGAAGCCGATGACAGTGTCGGCATCGGCGGCTGCCTGATCGAAACCGATGGCGGCGACATCGATGCCCGGATCGAAAGCCGGCTGAGGATCGTCGGGGAGACTTTCCGGAAAAAACTGGGCCAAGGTTTACCGGTACATGAAACCGAAGCGTTGAACGGCGGGGCGAAAGAGTGACGCAGAATGCTCTCGATTTGAAAAAGTATCGCTCCTGTCTGGACGGGTGCAATCTGGTCTGTGCCCGGGGACGGGTGACCAACGTCATCGGCCTGATGGTCGAGGCCGTTGGTCCGGCCTGCCGGTTGGGGACGGTGTGTGAGATTCAGCCCGGCGGCGAGGCGCGAGCCGTTACGGCCGAGGTCCTCGGGTTTCGTGACGACCGCGTCTTGCTGATGCCGCTTGAAGAGATGCGCGGCATCGGTCCCGGCTGCCTGGTGACGGCGCGGCAGGACCGCGCTGTCATACCGGTTGGCAGAGGTCTCCTGGGCCGCGTCGTCGACGGTCTCGGGCTGCCGATCGACGGCAAGGGGCCCATCGTCAACGAGGCCGAATATCCAATCTACGCCGAGCCCTTGAACCCCTTGAAGCGATCGCGTATCCGCACCCCTCTCGATATCGGCGTGCGGGCCGTCAATGGGTTGCTCACCATCGGCTGCGGACAGCGGGTGGGGATTTTTGCCGGTTCCGGCGTCGGCAAGAGCATTCTGCTCGGAATGATGGCCCGTCACACGGCCGCCGACGTCAACGTGATCGCATTGATCGGGGAGCGGGGCAGGGAAGTCAACGAGTTCATCGAAAAAGAACTGGGTGAGGAAGGCTTGAAGCGCTCGGTCATCGTCGTGGCGACCTCGGACCACCTGCCCCTGATTCGTCTGCGCGGCGCCTATATCGCCACGGCTATCGCAGAGTACTTCAGGGATCTCGGTCAGAACGTCCTGCTGATGATGGATTCGGTCACCCGTTTTGCCATGGCCCAGCGTGAAATCGGCCTGGCCCTCGGCGAACCGCCAACGACCAAAGGCTATACCCCGTCGGTTTTCACGCTGTTGCCGCGCCTGCTGGAAAGGGCCGGGACCTCGGCCGGAAGAGGCACCATCACCGGGCTGTACACCGTCCTCGTGGAAGGTGACGACACCAACGAGCCGATTGCCGACGCCCTGAGGGCGACTCTGGACGGCCACATCTGCTTGTCCCGTGAACTGGCCATGCAGAATCACTACCCGGCCATCGATGTTCTGAGTAGCATCAGCCGGGTTATGGACGATGTCGTCGGCCCCGGGCAACGGGAATGGGCTCGGACGTTCAATTCGATTTTGGCCACCTACAAAAAGTCCGAAGATCTGATCAATATCGGAGCCTATGTCGCCGGAAGCAGCAGCCGGATCGACCGCGCCATCCGCATGATCAACCGCATCAATGAGTACCTGACCCAGGAGGTGGCCGCACGGGTGACCATCGAGGAGAGCGTGAACCAGCTGGAAGAAATGATCATGCTGGCGGGCAGCGCTGCCGCACATACGACCACCGCCGAATAAACCCCAACATTGAATAAACAACATGGCAAAGAATAGTCAATGGTTTGCTATTATAAACGATATCATGTTTTAAACGTAAATTTCTGGATTTTGCAACGTTAGGGTAAACTCAATTTATGGCTGGCTTCAACTTCAGACTCGAAACGGTATTGCAGCACCGCCGGAGGATCGAAGAAGAGTGTCAGCGGGAGCTGACCGCTGCGCTGGCAGACCTTGCGGAAGAGAAAAGAGCCCTTGCAGGCATCGAGGCTTCCCGGGACCGGGAACGGGAGGAATTTCAGCAGAAGCTGAAAAGCAATATGACGGCTTCCGAAATGCTTCTTTACCAAAGATACTTCGACCAGCTGGCGGTTGACATCTTAGAACAGAAGAGAAAAGTGGCGGGGACTGCGCAGGTTTTCGAAAAGAGACGCACGGAGCTGGTAGCAGCGCTGAAAAAACGCAAGGTGCTGGACAAGCTGAAAGAAAAACAGATGACCGCTGCTGCCAAAAAGGGGCTGAAGCAAGAACAAAACTTCATGAACGAGATGGCCGTCACACGACACGCCCGCGCCCGCTGAAGCCCTCCGGTTCAACCGGGGCTTGAATCCATAGTCTCCCCTCCACCTAAATCTCAATTCTCCATGGGCTGAAGATTCAGACCGGCAAAGTTTGCCGCCGCAGGTAATTATTACCGGATTCGTGGGCCGTCGGGCTGGCTGTCTGCAGCGTCGCCGACATCTATCGATTGTAACGGATGGGGTCGTGTTTAATAAAACCGATATTAATTCAGTATATTGAGTCCATCGTCCGGATTTCTTTTTACTTCTGCAATCGATCGAAGATCTTTGGCATGTTCCGTGCTGTAGGCTTTGGGATAAAGTTTTTGGAATCGCCAGAGGGAGGAAGCTTTATTGACATACGCCGACGACCGATGACATCGCCCCAAACCTTTATCTCAAAGCCTATAACTAGTACGAAAGATGGTTCCATAGCAACTTACGAGGATCAAATGCCGTTAGATTTTCTCTTACCAAACAGCCCTCAGATGGACATCCTGAGTCCCGGGAAAATGACCGTCAGGGCCGTTCGGTGTGGCGCTCCTCAGTCGCGTTATCAAAGGGCTGACAGCGGAGATACCGCTTCTTTTGACACGGCCTTGGAAAGCGCCCGTGCGCGGAATGAAACGGCAGGGCCGTCATCACCCGACAGACGTGAGGTCGATTCGGCCGCAAAAACTGCCGACCACTCGCGCAAAAACCGGCCCGGTTCCTCGGGGCCTGAAAAAACACCCGAGGACGACTGCACGGCACAGGCGTCGCAACCGTCCGATGCCGAGGGTGTGGTGACGGATGCGACGGCCTCTTCAACCAACGAAAACCCGTCAGCGGGTGATGTCTCTTCGGACTCAAGGCCGGCATCGGATCCGGCGGCCGAGAACACGGTGTCCCAACCGGTATCGGCATCTTCCCCGTCTCTCGACGGTGATCGGTATGTGGGCGGTTTAACGGTCGACGCGGCGGAATCAAAAACCGTATCACCCGGCGAGTCCGAAACGACTATCTCGGTCGCATCGCTCCAGGATGGTGACCAACCTGCCGTCGAGCCAGCGGAAACCGGAAAAGAAACGAAGGTCCTTCAGGGAGTAAACCCAGAAAAGGCCGACCCTCAGGCGTCAACCGCGAAAGCCCAGGCGTCGGCGACGATGGCTTTGGCTCCTGCAGCCGATGCTGCGATCGAGGCAACCGTGACCGATGCCGCCGTCAAAACGGATGCAGCCCGTTCGGAAAAGAACAGACACCAGAACCGGGTCGAAAAGGATACCGGTGGGTTGACGGAGAAAAGTTCGACTCCATCGCCGTCTTCTTCCGGTCGCGGCGATTCTCCTTCGGCCGCACGGCTTGGCGGCTTTTCTTCCGTTTTCAACGAATCACAGTCCGGTGACGACCTGTCGCAGAAATTCGGCCACGGCGCGGGTCGTGATGTCGAAGCCTATCGCAGCGAACCGCAGGCTTCCGAAAAGGGAGCCGAAAGAACTTTGTGGTCGACCTCTGCCCTGAAAACGGATGCCGGCGGCTTTCAGGAGAGCACCGGCATGACGTCCACCAAATCCGGTACCGAGTCCGAACAAAAAGTCGCCGACATGCTTTTGGTCCCCCAGCGCACTGTGAACGGTGCAGGAGAGGCGGCAGCCGCCACGGAGACCTTTGAAACGCACCATCCCAAGGAGCTGCGCGCAGAGACCCTGGGTCAGATCGTCGATAAGGCGGTTTTTCGCCTGAGGAACGGCCAGTCCGAAGTCCGCATCGATCTCAAACCGGACAGTCTGGGCCACGTGAGACTGCAGATCGTGACCGAAAATCATCAGGTGACCCTCAGAATCATGGCCGAATCCCATGCGGCGAAACATCTCATCGACAGCGGCATCGGTCAGCTCAAGGCCGACCTCCAGGCCCAGGGACTGAGGGTAGACGAGCTCGAGGTTTCGGTGGCCACCGACTTCAACGACTTCAACCGGCACTCGGCCTTTTCCGATCGTTCGGCGCAGGCAAGGCGCCTGCCGTCGACCGGCCGGCAGGCTTTTCGGGAAACAGTCCCGGCGGCGGTCCTGAAACCGGCGATGGAAAACCATGCGACGGCCGGTGTCGACTGTTTCGTTTGATTCACCGTTATAGGCATCAATTCGATTTTCATATATAGCCAACCATCAATTAAAGGACGACCTCATTATGACCATTGCCGCGATTGAACCGACCGGGGTCTCGAGCACCGCAAATACAGTGTCATCCGATACGACGATCATGGGCAAGGATGATTTCCTGAACCTGCTGGTGGCTCAACTGCAGCATCAGGACCCGCTGAACCCGCTCGATAGCACCGATTTCACCGCCCAGCTGGCACAGTTCACGTCTCTGGAGCAGCTCAACAACGTCAATACCAACCTGGAAAGCCTGCAGAGCTATCAGGCGGCAATCAAGAACGCCCAGGCGGTCGATTTGATCGGCAAAACGGTCGAGGCACCGGGCAATACCGTCGTGCTGAGGGACGGCAGTGAAGCCACACTGGGCTTTGACCTGACACAGGATGTCCAATACCTGTCGGCTAACATTTACGGCCCGCAAGGCAATTTCGTCAGGACCATCGAGAGTGGACCGCTGCCCTCGGGACGCCACACCCTGGACTGGGACGGTCGCGATCAGGAAGGAAACCGGTTGTCTACCGGCCGATACAGCTACGAAATTCTGGCGACTGACTTCGATGGAGAAGCCGCGACAGCCAAGCCGTTTATTTCGGCCCGGGTGACCGGTGTGAACTTCGACGGCCAGACGCCCCAGCTTAAGGCCGGGGATTACAGCATCTCAGTGAACGACATCAGAGAAGTGACCGCAGACGCTTCGACGACTGGCGCTGCTCAAACAGACGGATTGAATCCGTAAAGTTCAGACAGGAGGATCACTCACATGATTGGATCTTTATTTGCCGGAATATCGGGACTGAACGCCAACGCCACGGCCATGACCGTTGTCGGCGACAACATCGCCAACGTCAACACCACGGCCTTCAAGGCCAACCGCTCCTCGTTTGCCAACATCCTGAGCCAGTCTCTCGGCGGCTCCAGCGGCAACGATATCGGGCGCGGTGTCGATTTCTGGGGCACGACTCCCTCGTGGAGCCAGGGCTCTCTCGAGAACACCAGCAGCCCGACCGACCTGGCCATCAACGGTCGCGGCTTTTTTACACTCAATGACGACAACGGGGGGAGATTCTACTCCCGCGCGGGCGAATTCACTTTCGACCGCAACGGGGACCTGCGCAATCCTGACAATCTGGTGGTCCAGGGGTATCCGGTCACCGGTGTTGCTCCGGACGGAACATTCTCCCTGGGCAGCTTGAGCGATATCTCGGTGCCGGGCGGATCCATTACGCCACCCATGGGTTCCACCGAAATCAACGCAGATATCAATCTCAACGCCGGAGCGTTAGTGGGCGACATTTTTTCATCGGCAGTGACCATCTACGACTCCCTCGGCAACAACATCCCGGTGACGCTCACCTTTACCAATACCGGTGCCGGTGCATGGGACGTTGGCGCATCGATACCGGCATCCGCCGGAACCGGCGTCACCCTCAACGGCGGGGCGACCACCCCCCTCGCCTTCGATACCGCAGGCCAGTTGACGACCCCGGCTGCCAACATCCCCATGGTCCTGACCCTCACTAACGGTGCTACCAATACTCAGACCGTGACCTGGAATCTGTACGATGCATCCGGTTTGAATAACGGCGATCTGACCGGTTACGCCTCACCTTCCAGTACGACGTTCTTGGGTCAAAATGGCTATCCGGCCGGTTCACTCCGGGGTCTATCCTTCGACGAGGCCGGCATTTTGATGGGATCCTATTCCAACGGGCAGCTGACGCCGCTGTTCCAACTGGCGTTGGCCGAATTTCCCAGCTACTACGGTTTGACCAAAATGGGACACAACCTGTACGCCGAGTCCCTCGAGTCCGGGCAGGCGCTGCCGGGCGTACCCGGCAGCGGGTCCCTCGGCAGCATTAGTCCCAGTGCGATCGAGATGTCGAACGTCGACCTGGCGCAGGAGTTTGTCAAGATGATTACCACCCAGCGGGCGTTTCAAGCGAACTCCCGGGTGATCACAACCAGCGACGAGATTCTCACAGAACTGATCAACATCAAGCGTTAATCGGAGCCTCCGTAAATTGTGGCCGATGCCCTGTTGAGCGAGGTTTGGGCTGAAAGTTCCGGTCGGTGACTGCGGCTTTCGGCATCAACAGCGTCCTCCCCAAGGTGGCTCCCCGGCAGATGACCGGCAGGCTGGAGTGGATGATTCCTCCGGCCTGCCGGCAAACACCTGCGGCCCCGTTCGCCGAGCACCCCGGTCGGACCGGACCGGTGACGTCAAAGACTTGACAAGTTCCTAAAATTATTGACGGCCTTTGCCCGTGTAAGCGGCATTCTCCGGTTGACATACGGCACGTCCTGTATCTTTCTGCTTTCCTTTTACCACTCTCTCGACATCCTCCAGCTGCCTTCAATCGGTGGCATAATCCTTGCTTAATTACGGCTGGGTGAGGCCGGCGTCCCGCATGCGGTCGTTGTCTTTCGGCTGCCGGCAGAGTGTCAAACACCTAAATATAGGCTTTAAGATAATGTTTTTGGCAAGGCCAGAGGGAGAAGGCTGTATTGTAATACGCCGACGACCGATAACACAGCCCAAAACCTTTATCTTAAAGTCTATAGAAGAAGATTTCATCTTGATGGAGGAAAAAGGCGATCATGTCGAATAAGGTACTGATTATCGTTGCGCTTGTATTCGTGCTGCTCCTGGGCATGATGGGTACGGGCTTCTTTTTCATGTGGAACAAGATGAATGCCGCCAATGCCCGCACGGCAGATTCCGGCGAAACAGGAGCCCTTTCAGCGGAGGAACCGGTCAAGATCGGTCCGATCCATCCTCTCGACACCTTCATCGTCAACCTCGCCGATGAAGGCGGCTCCAGGTACCTGCGCGTGACGATGAACCTCGAACTCAAGGACGAGGATTCCGTCGCTTTGGTCGAGGAGCGGTTGCCTTTGGTCCGCAATGGTGTCCTGATGCTCCTGCCGGCCAAGAAATACGCCGACATATCGACGATCGAGGGAAAAGACGCTCTCCGGGTTGAGTTGGTGGCAAAGTTGAACAGTTTTCTGAAGTCGGACAGCGTCGCCAACATATATTTCACCGAATTCGTGATTCAGTAACAGAAGATTTACAATGGCCGATCAGATCCTATCCCAGGAAGAAATCGATGCTCTCTTGTCCGCCATGGACAAGGGAGAGGTTGACCTCAAGCAGGACGCAAAAGACGATCCGGTCGTTCAGGACTGCAGCCTGACCTCCCGCAGCACCATGCTCCGCAGTCAGTTCCATGCCCTGGAAGAGGTTTGCGACCGGTTTGCGACCCGAATGAGTCTTGCCCTTTCGACCACTTTTCAGCAGCCTATCGAGGTCGGGCCTGTTTCCACCGAAATGGTAAAATACGGTGAATTCATCAGCTCATTCTCCACCCCGACCAGTTTGAACATTTTCTCCATGGAACCCCTGATCGGCGAAGCCTTGTTGGCCGTCGAGCCGCAGCTGGTCTTCTCCCTGATCGACTGTATGTTCGGTGGCGACGGCAAACCGCTCGGACGGATCCGGGAATTCACGCTGATCGAGCAGCGCATGATGAAAAAATTTGCAGCCGAGGCCCTGGCCGGGTTGCAAGAAGCCTGGTCGGTCGTGCACAAGGTCAAAATCGGTCTGCACCGGATCGAATCCAAGCCCGAATTCACCCATCTGGCCAGCTCCGGCGAGCCGATGGTCGTCATCGTTTTCGGGATCAAGGGGCAGGCGTTTTCCGGCAACATCCACTTGTGCATTTCCTACCTGATGCTCGAGCCGATCAAGGAGGTTTTAGCGGCTACCGAAAGGCGGGAGAAGGATTCTCAACCCGCCTGGCACGCCCAACTGCGGGAACTGCTCAAGGACACGCCGGTCAACGTCATCGCCGAACTCGGGTCAACCTCCCGCACTGTCGGTGAGGTCCTCAATCTGCAAGTCGACGACGTGTTGCAGCTGCCCACCGGGCCCAAGGACCAGATCATTCTCAAAATAGACGGTGTGCCGAAATTCTACGGTTTCCCGGGCATCATCAAGGGCAATCGGGCTGTCGAAATAAACCGCTGCCTCAACCGTTGAGCCGCGGAAGCCGGCAACCATTAATCAGCGGAACTCTTAAGCGTTTAGAGCCAGGAAAATGCGCCATGGCAGAAGACCACACCCAAACAGAAAATCAGCCGTCGGAAACAGCCGAATCATCGCCGCCGAAAGCGGAATCCCGGCCGGACACTCCGCACAGGCCGCCGGCCGGACCTGGAATGGAGTTTATTCTCGACATCCCGCTGGAGATTACCGTCGAGCTCGGCCGCACCCACATGGTGATCAACGACCTGCTCAGGCTCGGTCAGGGTTCGGTGATCGAGCTGGCCAAGATGGCCGGTGAAACCCTGGAGATCCGCGCCAACCAGAGATTGATCGCCAAAGGGGAAGTAGTTGAGGTCAACGAGAAATACGGCGTGCGGTTGACCGAGATCGTCAGTCACGCCGAACGGGTGGAGAAATTGAAATGAACGACCCTGAGATTCTCCCCTCGCTGCTGCAGATGCTGGCATCGCTGGCGGTCGTCTTGGGCGGACTGCTGCTGACGCTCTGGTTTTTCAAACGCTTCGTTCAGACCAGGGCCGGTAGCGTCAACAACCGGTTGATCCGAGTGCTGGCCAGCAGTACCATCGGTTTGAAAAAAACCATCACTCTGGTAGACGTTCCCGGCGCGATCCTGATTTTGGGGGTGACCGGGGATCGGATCAACCTGCTCGCACGCATCGAGGACCCGGAAACCATGCGGAAGATACGGGGTGAGATCCCGCCCAAACCGGTCATCCCGTTTGCCGAACAACTGCAGTTCTTCTCCGGCAGGTTAAAAGGAAGACAACATGGCCGGTAGCGCCGCTCTTTCCGGTGCTTGCGGAAGACTTTCACTGCCGGTGGTGGTGACGGTCGTAACGCTTGGCGCCGTATTGCTGCTTCCGGTTGCAGGCTGGGGGGAGACACCCGCCACCGGACCGCTGTTGAGTATCGATCTCAACCGATCGGCCGACACCGGCGGCACATCGGTCGTTCTCCAGATTTTTCTCCTTCTGACCGTACTCTCGATTGCACCGGCCATCCTGATCATGTTGACGTCGTTCACCCGGATCGCCATCGTTCTATCCGTTCTGCGGCGGGCGATCGGCACCCAGACCATGCCGCCCAATCAGGTGGTGTTGGGTTTGTCGCTGTTCCTGACCTTTTTCATCATGAGCCCGGTATGGGAGAGAGTCAACCAGGACGCTCTGCAGCCTTACCTCGTGAAGCAAATTACCCAGCAGCAGGCCCTCGAAAAAGCCCTGGCACCGATCCGGGCCTTCATGTTCAAACAGACACGCGAAAAAGACCTGGCGCTGCTGGTCGATATCTCCAAGACCCCGCGGCCGAAGAGTATCGCGGATGTCGGCACAACCGTGCTCGTACCGGCGTTCATCCTGAGCGAGCTCAAGACCGCCTTTCAGATCGCCTTCATGCTCTACGTGCCGTTCTTGGTAATCGACATGGTAGTCGCCAGTGTGCTGCTGTCGATGGGCATGATGATGCTGCCGCCGATCATGATTTCACTGCCCTTCAAGCTGATGCTCTTCGTTCTGGCCGACGGCTGGTACCTGATCGTCGGGTCGCTGGTGAAGAGTTTTGGATAGAGGAAAACTTACAGGGGGCAAGGGACCGAAGACGAGTTTCAGCCGTCTTTCGAAATTCCTTATTCGGGCGGAGACATAACCACGGGTTTATATAGGCTTTAAGATAAAGGTTTTGGACTGCGTTATCGGTCGTCGGCGTATTACAATACAGCCTTCTCCCTCTGGCCTTGCCCAAAACATTATCTTAAAGCCTATAGTTAAGGGTTGCAGGTCCCGGGTTCCGAGTTTCAAATTTCAAGTTTCTATTTGAGGAAGGAGATGACCGTATGACCCCTGAGTACGTGACCGGCTTTTTTCTGGAAGCGATCAAGATCGCGATTGTGCTATCCGCGCCGATTCTGCTGGCCGGCCTGGTCGTGGGCATGCTGGTCAGCATCTTTCAGGCCGCCACCTCCATCAACGAGATGACCTTGACCTTCATCCCCAAGATGCTGGCGGTTGCGGTTGCCCTGCTGATCTTTTTCCCCTGGATGCTGCAGGTGATGATCGAGTACACTCAGAACTTGATCAACACCCTTCCGACCGTGATCCGCTGATATAGTCTTCAAGATAAAGATTTTGGCTGTCTTATCGGTCGTCGGCGTATTACAATACAGCCTTCTCCCTCTAGCCTTGCCAAAATCTTTATCTTAAAGCCTATATGATAACATAAACCGGTACTTCATAGATTGGTTCGGCAGCGATGACCACGCTCAGCATTCCCCTGGCCCAACTGCAGCTTTTTTTGATCGTCGTTGCCCGCGTGGCGGCCATTATTGCCAGCATTCCGGTTTTCGGCGGCCGCAATATACCGGTCCTGCTGAAGGCCGGTCTGGTCCTGGCGATCAGTGTGCTCATCTTCCCGCAGCTATCGCTCGAGCAGAATCCCTTTCTCAAGGACGGAATCTCCTTCAGCGTCGGGCTGGCCGGCGAGGTCATGCTGGGGGTGGCGATCGGGCTGATGGTCCAGATGATCTTCGCCGGGGTTCAGCTGGCCGGCCAGCTGGCCGGCTACCAGATGGGGCTGGCCATCGCCAACGTGATCGATCCGGATTCGAGCGATCAGATTCCCCTGATTTCCCAGTTCTACCAGGTGTTCGCCATCCTGATTTTCGTGACGGTCAACGCGCACTACTGGTGCCTTGGGGCCATGATGGAGAGCTTCCGGCTCGTCCCGCCATTTGGTTTTCACCTCGGCAACTCCCTGATCGAGCAGTTGATCCGACTCGGCGGCGATGTCTTCATCATCGGCGTAAAGGTCGGTGCACCGGTCATCGTGGTTCTTCTGCTGACCAGCGTCTCATTCGGGCTGATTGCCCGCACCGTGCCGCAGATGAATGTGTTCATCGTTGCCATTCCGCTTAAAATCGCCGTCGGTTTGCTGTTTGTCTTCTTCAGCCTGCCGTACTTTTCCGCTTATTTGCAGCAGTTGTTCGCTGCGCTGGGAGAAAACATCCTGAAACTGCTGTCGGTCGTTGGTTAGAGGCACTGCATAATGGCGGAAAACAGCTACCAGGACAGGACCGAAAAGGCGACGCCCAAACGGCGTCAGGACGCCCGCAAAAAGGGCCAGGTGGCCCAGAGCCGGGAAGTTCCATCGGTGATGATCCTTTTGATGTCGCTCGGGGTTTTCTTCTTTGCCGGCAGCTGGATGTTCTGGAACCTTGCCGGCTACATGAGCGACACCCTGCGCTCATCCGCGCAGTTTCTGATCGCCGACATTCCCGACGCCACGGTATTGGTGCTCCAAACTGCCCGAACCATCTTTAAGATTCTGCTGCCGCTGCTGCTGGTGGTCTTCGCGGCGGGACTGGCCGGAAATGTCATTCAGTCCGGTTTTTTGCTCAGCTCCGAAGCACTGGCGCCGAAGTGGACCAAACTGAATCCGGCCAGCGGATTGAAGCGGTTGTTTTCCCTGCGATCGTTGGTCGAACTGGCCAAATCGATTGCCAAGATCCTCTTCGTGGCGACCGTTGCTTACCTTATGATCAAACAAGACCTCGATCTGATTCCGACACTCACCCGGCAGAGTGTGCTGGACATTTTCGCTTTTGCCGCGCGGGTGGCGTTTAAAATCTGTTTCAACGTCTGTCTGGCTTTGGTCTTGTTGGCGATTCTCGATTATGCCTACCAGCGCTGGGAACACGAAAAGAGCCTGAAAATGACCAAGCAGGAGGTCAAAGACGAGAACAAGCAGACCGAAGGCGATCCCAAGGTCAAGGCCCGCATCCGAAGCATCCAGATGGAGACGGCCCGGCAACGGATGATGGCGGCCGTACCGGAGGCCGACGTGGTCATTACCAACCCGACCCACCTGGCAGTGGCCCTGCGCTTCGACGCCGCCCGGATGGTCGCGCCGCAGGTCATCGCCAAAGGCGCCGGCTATGTGGCCGAGCGGATCAAGCAGATCGCCGCCGAGAACGATGTACCGCTGGTCGAGGACAAACCGCTGGCCCGCGCGCTCCACAAAATCGTCGAGGTCGGAAACACGATTCCGGCCGATCTCTACAAGGCGGTGGCCGAAGTCCTGGCATACGTCTACCGGCTGCGCGGCATACGGCCGACAATGTGATCCCACCGGTCTTTCCGATTCGATGCCCATAACCGTCTCAACCGGCTCAACCGGTTAAACGGACTCAACGGGCTCAACCTATTATGAAGTGCCTAAAGTGAACTAAAGTGAGCTAAAGTGCCTAAAGTGAAATGAAGCGTCTGAAGTGTCTTCAACCGGTTAAACGGACTCAACGGGCACAACGGGCTCAACGGGCACAACGGGCTAAACGGGCACAACGGACTAAACGGGCCTAACCGGCTCAACGGGCCCAACCAACCCTCGGGCGTCAAGGTTCCCGCACGCAGGCGTCAAGGTTTCAGCACCGCATCAGGGTCGATCGGCCGGCAGCGGTGACCGGCGATCCGGTGCGCGGTCTCCCGCGACCATTTACCGCATGACAAGCGGTGCCGGTGTCGGGTATTTCCGGGAACCGGCGGTCACAAAATTCCGTTTCCCGGCATGAAACATGCATAATGGCCTTATGGACCGGACGTCAGGCGTCCCGAATAGCGGCAATGTAAAGGAGTCGGCACCAGTTGGAGTTTGTAAAGGAATCGAATACCGCGGGTCCCCTCCCGCTCATCACCCGCAACAGCGATGTTTTTATGGCGGTTGCGGTGGTGGGCATTCTGGTGTTCATGGTGATTCCCCTGCCGACAGTGATGCTCGACCTGCTGCTGGCCTTCAACATCACCGGCGCCCTGGTGATCCTGCTCTCCGGCATGTACATTCTAAAGCCGCTCGAGATGTCTTCCTTTCCATCGATACTGCTGCTGGCCACGTTGTTCCGGCTGTCGCTGAACATTGCATCCACCCGCATCATCCTGCTCCACGGCCACGAGGGAGTCCTGGCGGCCGGCAAGGTCATCAAGGCCTTCGGCGGGTTTGTGGTCGGCGGCAACTACGTTGTCGGCATCATTGTCTTTCTGATCCTCGTTCTCATCAACTTCATGGTGATCACCAAAGGTGCCGGCCGCATCGCCGAGGTCGCCGCCCGTTTCACCCTGGATGCGATGCCGGGTAAACAGATGAGCATCGATGCCGATCTGAATGCCGGTATCATCAACGAAGAGGAGGCCAAGACCCGAAGGGAGCTGATCGCGCGCGAAGCCGAATATTACGGTGCCATGGACGGCGCCAATAAATTCGTGCGCGGGGATGCCATCGCCGGTATCGTCATCACCCTGATCAACATCCTTGGCGGATTGACCATCGGCGTTCTTCAAAACGGAATGAGTTTTTCCAACGCGGCCCAGAACTACACCCTGCTGACCGTCGGCGACGGCCTGGTGACCCAGATACCGGCCCTGATCATTTCCACGGCTGCCGGCATCATCGTCAGTCGCGCCGGTTCGGAATCGAGTCTCGGCAGGGAAATTACCAGCCAGGTTCTCGTTCAGCCGCGGGCGATCGGAATCGCGGCGGCGGTCATTTTTGGCTTCGCCCTGGTACCGGGACTGCCGACCGCACCCTTTATCATTCTTTCCCTGTCGGCGGCCGGACTGGCCCTGGCCATATATCAGGCCAACAAACAGAGTGCGGCTGAAACCGATGTGGCCGAAACACCGTCCGCCGAGGACGTCCCTGTCGCTCGGCTGGAAAACCTGCCGCCGCTGGACATCCTGGCAATGGAAGTCGGTTACGGACTGATTCCCCTGGTGGACACCGAACAGAACGGAGAGCTCCTCGGGCGCATCAAAACGATTCGGAAGCAGTTCGCCCAGGAACTCGGCATCATCGTCGCCCCGATCCACATTCAGGACAATATCCGGCTGAAACCCGGTGAATACGCTATTTTGCTGAAGGGCAACGAGGTCGCCCGCAGCGAGCTGATGGCCAATTACTACCTGGCCATGGACCCCGGCACGGTGGAAGAGAAAGTGGAAGGCGTTGCGACCAACGAGCCGACGTATGGACTGCCGGCCCTCTGGATCAAGGAAAACGTCAAAGAACGGGCCATTGCCAACGGCTATACAGTGGTGAATGCCGCCACCGTGATGACCACCCATCTCTCCGATGTCATCCGGCGTCATGCCCACGAGCTGCTGGGCCGCCAGGAAGTGCAGGAGTTGCTCGACAACCTCAAAGACACCCACCCCAAAGTGGTCGAGGAGTTGGTGCCCCATTTGCTGCCGCTGGGTGCGGTAGTAAAAGTCCTGCAAAATCTGCTCAAGGAGCAGGTCCCGATCCGCGACCTATTGGCGATTCTGGAGGCCCTGGCCGACTGGGCGCCGATGGCCAAGGACACCGATATTTTAACCGAATATGCGCGGCAGGCCCTGGCCCGAACGATCACGCGCCTGCACCTGCCCGAATCCGGCGAGATGGCCGTGCTGAACCTCGGACAGCAACTGGAAACCGGCTTGGCCGGGGGCATTCAAAAGTCCGAGCATGGGCATTACCTGGTGCTGAGTCCCGTCCGGGTAGAAAAAATCGTCCGTCAGCTGGCCGGGCAGGTGGAGAAATTCGCGACCCTCAACGTCAGGCCGATCGTCCTGTGCTCTGCC
>Ga0272443_10003510_pt1 | contig 18378 bp, 18 predicted proteins | sample SSMAcet12_FD_193581 | JGI IMG/M metagenome (GOLD analysis project Ga0272443, IMG submission 193581) | Marine sediment archaeal communities from Little Sippewissett salt marsh, Falmouth, MA, United States - SSM-Acet-12 | ecosystem: Environmental > Aquatic > Marine > Wetlands > Sediment ... | reverse complement strand
ATAATCTCCTGCAGGTAGTTCTTGTCCATATCCACGGTTTCGCGGCACTCGTGAATAGTGAATCCTGCTTCCTCGAGAGTGGGAACGTGTGCGGGATCGTTCTTGCCGAACGAACGGGCAGAGATAAGAAGCTTCCTTGATGGCATGCGCGGCTCCTTTTCAGAGTTCCCTCGTAGCCGCCCGGAAGGTCTTCCAGGCAGGCACGCGGCATGCCGGCAGTCGTCCACATGGCTGATGGGTTTAGACACCCGGGTCTGGCTAAGGAGTTGTCTCGAACGTCGCCAGGACCAAAGGACATGCCGCCAGCATAACTGCAAAGGAAATGATACCAGCTTGGACAGTATGGCGTGCGACAGACGTGGGAACAGGCTACATATGTCCGGGTTATGTCAGTGGCCGCCGGCAGAAAGCGTCACAGCGTACATATCGCAGGCGCCGCCGTCGGCCACTATGAGTCCAGGCGGACAGGAGTGATGGAGAGAGACGGACTGCAGAAACTAGAAATCGAACAGCCCGTGCGAACCACCCACCCGGTCGATATCGGCGTCATCCAGCTCCAGATCGAACTGGTCGCCGAACAATCGGCCCGCGTACGGGTCCAGGACCGGCTCGGATGCCTCATCAACGCTGTCATCCAGAAGCCATCGGGCAGGTCGCGGTGCAACGCGCTTCGGTTTCCGCACACCTTTCAATTCAGACATGCTATACCTCTCACAAACGTACGTGTAGATAATCTTCAACTGGGAAATCGTGCCCACCAGGGAGCCCGGGGGCGACATCATAGCTGGAACAGCTACAACATGGATATCTCCAGACTCTCCCCACCACAACCCAAGCGAGAAGGAATTATAGCTGTTCCAGTCCTTCTGTCAAGTAGATCTTGAACGTTTTCCGCAAGTATTCACCCGTTACCGCCGACCAATGGTCGGATAGCTGACGATTGACAGTCCATACAGCCACGCCTAACATACGTAAACCAGCTGCGGGCAAAGCCCGTCGGCGAGACAGACCCCTCGGGAGAGCATCTGCACATGGCAATACATCGGCACAAAGATAGGCCCGCAGACGAGACCCTCGAAAGGGTACGATTCATCACGGTCTTCCGCGCACGCAATGCGCCGCCAAAGACGCCTACACCCGAGAACAACCCCCTGAGCGAGTCTATGTATGCGCACATGATGTCCCGCCTTGAAGAGCTGGGCATCGCCGTACAGTACCGCCGCGGCAGAGGCCTGTTCGAGAAAAAGGATGAGCTGCACTACAGGGTGGGCGAGCACAAAGACGTGCGGCTGGAATTTGTTGACCGACTTACGATAGGTGCCGTAGACGGTCCTCGTGAGCTGGTCAGCATCGGCCGATACACGCCGGGCAGTTGGGAAGACCGGCTGAAGACAGCCTATGACGAGTGCCTGCGTCTCACGGTTCAGATGGACGAGATAGGCGCCATAGAGGACCGTCTGGTCGAGAGCAGCAACCCTGAGGACGTCGTGGAGATAGTGGACTCGCTGCCGGACAAGGAAACAACCCTCGGAATGCTCTTCCTCGGACCGAAGCGCAGCGCAAACGCATACACGCTCTACATGTCATATATTCTCGTTGACCGGGTCCAGGATGCCCACGCCATCATCGAGAAGGCGCTCGAACTGAACCCCAACGATGCGCGTCTGCACCTTTCGCTCGGCAACTTCTACTGGGCTGCATTGTGCAATGCCAAGGGATGGGCGACGGGACGGGATCCCGGTCCACTCGTGGTCGTAACACTGGACAGCCTGGACATGACGTACGAGAAGGCAAGAAGCCTGGCACGGACACACTACCTGGAAGCGATGCGACTCTCTACGCACCGGGAGATAGAGGAAGAAGCAGGCTCGCAGCTATCGACGCTGCGGTCGTAGAGCGAGTAGACGGCTCAGCACGCCTTTCTAGTCCGCGCCTTCATCGCCAAGTTCCTGGAGGAACCTCTCAACCTCCAGCGGAAGTGGCGGAATGCCCATCTCGGGGTGTTCAAGCTGAGCCTGGTACCGCGCCTCGAAGTGCGGAAGGCTCGCAGCGAGGTCAGGATTCTGCTCCATCGCCTCTTCGATTGTATCGAGTTGTTCCTGAGCCCTGGCGATGTCGGCGGCGTCGATCTCCAGTCCATACAGTGAACCGAGCAGTTCCATCAGCCTTAGCTTGCCCACGTAGTCTTCATCCACCTGGATATACTGAGGCAGATGGACGATGCTCCACATCGACTCGATACCCATCATCGGCGCCCGCTGCACTATCTGGAAGGTCAGAGTCGACGGCCCCTGGTAATCGGTGGGGAGTATTCCCAGAGCACGCACATCTCTCTCGGCTTCCTGGCCGATACCTCCTCCTGTGACAAGCAAAGGCCTCGTGTGAGGCAGCATGTCGTACATGCTGCCCAGCCAGTGATACCGACGAACTCCAAGACTGGCCAGTAGCCGCAGCACCGACTCGATGTATCGGCCGGCGAACATGTGTGGCTCGAGCATTTTGACGAGAACGAGGTCATGTCCCGAGGGCGGTCTCGCCACCGTGACAACAGTATTGGGCACCGAAAGGGAGCGTTGCCTGTCCCTGAGATACACCGTGGGGCGATACCTGGTGTAGTCGTAGAACGTGTCCGGGCTTGCGAGCGAGGCTACGCGCTCGGAGCCATACTGCCTCTCGATTTCAGAGAGGACGAGCGCGCCCACACTACCCGCGTCGATCCACGGCCGGAGCATGGCGATTGCGTGCGGCTCGCGCAGTGGCGGCAGATCATCAGTCACTTTGAACGCGCCGATTCTCATCTACGTCTCCCGAGAACCATTGTCGGCGGCATGGGGAGACGTGTCAAATCGCGCCCCTGCCACTCCACGCTTGGAAACTTGACAGAGCGCGTCATCCAACGTATCGTGCCACGCATCCAGACTGCCCCCGCGTGACGGACTCGAAGCAAGGCGGGACTCCAGCCTGTGCCGAACTACTCGACCCCGGGTGCAACAACAGTCACAAGGAGGAACAATGCCAGGTCACGTTTACAAGAGCATAGAACTTACAGGTTCATCCCAAACCAGCATCGAAGACGCGGTGAACACTGCAGTCGCCAAAGCTTCCCAGAGCATCCGCAACATCAAGTGGCTTCAAGTCGTCGAGACGCGCGCCTACCTGGAAGACAACAAGGTCGCGTACTGGCAGGTAACCGTCAAACTCGGCTTCACTGTCGAATAGTGGCTTTGTTCCGCCGGGCATGCCCTGCCGGCAGGATAGCCAATCAAAAAGAGCGCGCATGAGGCCCGCCCCTTGGGGTGGGCCTCATCCATTTTCATCAGCGAGCCACGATTACACTGAAGGTCCTGACCTCATCCGTGTCAGCAGGGAACCCCGGTCGGCGATAGGTACACACAACGACGCTTTTCCCCTCGGACACGGCTTCGAAGGTGAACTGGTAGTAGCCCCAGGAACACCGCGTGCAGTCCCGGTCCTCTGGGTATACGAGCTCATCGGATAGCAGTTGCAGCACACCCACATCGTATTCGGCCTCCCACATTAGGCCGTTCATAGGGTCGTCTGCCAGGGCGATGATGAAGGACCGCCCCTGTTCAACCTCGATGGGTATTGATGGGTCTGCGTAGATAGGGATGACCGGCTCCGCGGGGCTGCATGCACCGTACAGGAGAACAATGGCCAGCAAAACGCTGCCAACCAGGTAGCAGCGCAAAGAACGGGCACGTGAACCGACGCCAACGAAGTATCTCATCTGAGGCAGACGACTACCTTAGAACATCTCGCCGCTGACGACAAATCAGCTACGAGACGAGACAGTCGTTTCCACGCCTCGTTGTGCCCGACAGAAACCGGCGCGGAGGTTGACTGACAGTCCTGCCGCGATGAGAACAGGGCGCCGCGGTCTGCGCTAGCCCTTTTCCTGCAGCTTGCGGACTTTCTCCAGCAGGTCCTTCCGGGGCGGTATGAAGATATCAAGGGCCTTGCATCCCTCCTCGGGGATGTATCCGCCGTGCTCGATGTTGGAGGGCAGAATAATCATGTCGCCTTTCTTGAGTGGGTAGAGCTTGCCCTCAACAATCTCGTCCTGTGCGCCGTCAAGAACAATCATCACCTGTTCGGCCTCATGACGGTGCGGAGGGAAGTAGGCGTTGGGCTCCTGGGTGAGGAAGCTGACCATCACGTTGTCAGTGGCAACGATGTGGCTCATCGAGCCCGGGTTCAACTCGACTTCCGGCACGTCAGCATAATGAACAACCCGCCTGGCATACTCTTCGGGGCTGGCATACGGTTCCTTCTTCTCCACGATTCCTCCTTGCCGACTCGACGTTCACCACCGGGAAAGACGGTTTCTGACCCTGCCGGGAGGCATCCTGCACCAGCAGAAGGCCTCGAGAGGCGCAGCATGGCCTCATGCAGGGCACAAAGGTATGAAAGCGCACAGAAGGTGTCAAGACGGCGAGAAGCGCGGCATTTGAGGCCAATCGGGCCACTTCATGACGGCACCCAATCATGGGTCCAGCCGAACTCGAGGCCACGGTAGGCCGGCGCAAGTTGACTGGCACTACGGCCCCAGCGTAACCTCGTTCAAGTTACGCTATCGTGGTGGCCGCGCGGTGAGCATACCGCCCGGAAACAAGACATGCTGCAGGAGCTGACACCTGAGGGCACAAACATCGTGAAGACGGCGGACTTCTATCTGAAAACAATCAAGCAGTGCTTCGAGGAGCTCGGCACCAGTGAGAGCGGTCTCACGATGGCCGAGGCTGAGAAGCGGCTCTCCCAGTACGGAGAGAACGAACTCGTCACCCTGGCCAGGACACCGCAGTGGCTGCAGTTCTTACTCCAGTTCAAAGATGTCTTCGTCATCATCCTGGTTGTCGCAGGGACCGTCTCGCTCGCCATGGATGATGTACGCGGCGGCGCCATCATGTTCGCCATCGTGCTCATCGATGCGTGCCTGGGCTACTTCCAGGAGCACAAGGCAGAACGCATCATGGACTCCCTCAAGAGGCTGGTGGAATCGCCGGCCAAGGTCTACAGGGATGGAGCACTAACCGAGATCCCACACGCGAAGATCGTGCCTGGGGACGTGCTCTACATCGAAGAAGGCGACAAAGTGCCCGCCGACATCCGCATCGTAGAGTCGTTGAATCTCCGGACCAATGACTTCTCGCTGACCGGCGAGTCGATGCCCCAGGACAAGCACGACCGTCCGCTGAAGCAGAAGGTATCGCTTGCCGACCGCGACAACATGGCCTTCCTCGGCACAACCGTGGCCGCCGGCAACGGGCGCGGCATAGTCCTGGCAACCGGCATGAACACCGAGGTGGGCAAGATTGCCGGGATGGCCCAGGGGGAGCGCAAATCGAAGTCCCCTCTGCAACTGGAGATCCAGTACATCGCTAACAGGATAACCATCCTCGCCATAGGAATCGGTATCGTTCTGTTCTTCGTTGCCAACTGGCAGGGCTTCGGACTGGGTCTTGCACTTGTCTACGGCCTTGGCATTGCCGTCGGCGTCGTGCCACAGGCACTTCCGATGCAGATCACGGTGGCACTTTCGAATGGAGTCGCCCGCCTCGCAGGAGAGAAGGCCGTTATCAAGAAGCTGTCGTCCGTCGAGACGCTGGGTTCGACCAACGTCATCTGCACCGACAAGACAGGCACGCTCACCAAGAACGAGATGACCGTGAAGTACATCTGGTTCGATGGCCGCCAGTATGCCGTATCGGGAGTCGGCTACGAGCCCGAGGGCCGGATACAGGATTCCGACGGGAACACACTGACGGAAGACGAGATTGGCGAGCTGGAGTTGCTGCTCGATGTGGCCACAATGGCATCAAACGCGGAGATTCACGGTCCCGACGACGACCATCCGGGCTGGTACCCCATCGGCGACCCAACGGAGGCCGCGCTCATCACCGTATCAACCAAGCTGGGAACACGCTCGGAACGTGAGGACGAGGAGAACCCGGAACTCGTTGAGTTCTCGTTCGATTCCAGACGGAAGAGGATGAGTTCCATCCGCCAGTTCGGAAACAAACGGGTCCTCTGCATGAAGGGAGCACTCGGCTCGGTCCTGTCAGTGAGCGACTCCATCTACACGAAGGGGGGAGCAGTCAAGCTCACGGACGAGACCGTTGAGATGCTGAACGGGCTGAACGCCGAATACTCGAAGAAGGCGATGCGCGTCCTCGCGTTTGCATACAGGGAATTGCGGGACAAGGACTACGAACTGAAGGATGCCGAGAAGAACACGATACTGCTGGGCCTGATGGCGATGAACGACCCCGCCAAGGAGGGCGTCAAGGAGGCGGTGGAAGCCGCGCACGAAGCTCACATCAAGACCTACATTATGACGGGTGACCACGCCATCACCGCACAGGCGGTGGGGCGACAGATACATCTGTCCCGTGAGAACGAGGATGCAGTGGTCATCACCGGAGAGGAGCTTGCCGCACTCACGGACGCGGAGCTGACGCAGACGATGGAGGACCAAACCTCACTCATCTTCTCCAGGGTCTCTCCAGAAGACAAGCTTCGAATCGTCAAGGTGCTCAAACGCACCGGCCAGGTGGTCGCGGTCACCGGAGATGGGGTGAATGACGCGCCCGCATTGAAGAGCGCCCACATCGGCGTGGCAATGGGCAGTATCGGCACCGACGTTGCCAAGGAAGCCTCAGAACTGATACTGCTGGACGACAGCTTCTCCACGCTCGTGTTTGCCATTCGGGAAGGGCGCACCATCTTCAACAATCTCAAGAAGACGGTCGTGGCTTCTATGACCACCAACGCAGCAGAACTCACCATCGTCCTGCTGGGACTTGCGGGAGCGGCGTTGTACGGGTGGCCAATCCCGATACTGGTTGTGCAGGTGCTCGCCATCGACCTGCTTGCCGAAATCCTGCCGCTCACGGCTTTCACGTTCGACCCGGGCACGAAGGACCTGATGACCTCACCTCCGCGGAAGCCAGCGGAACACATACTGAACCGGCCCATCACGATGGAGATAGTGTTCCTGGGCGTGCTGATGGGAGGACTCGGGTTCGCGAACTTCGTCGCGTTCATGGGACGCACCGGGGCCGAACTGACAATGACGCACGACCTGTACGCAAGGGCCACCACACTGAGCTACACGACAATCGTGTTCTGCCAGTTCATCAATATCCTGTCGCGCCGCTACACCTACGACACGCTGTTCAAGCGCAACCTGTTCAGCAACGGCAAGATGTTGTGGTCGATAGCCATCTCTATCGGGCTCATCCTGATTGCGGTCTACACGCCCTTTGTCGGCGGGTTCTTCGGCTTCGCGCCGTTGACCATGACCGACTGGGGAGTGGTCCTTGCGGGAGTTGCGGTGTTCCTCGTGGCCCACGAGGTCATCAAGGCGGTGAAACGCTCGCGGCGCGAGGTTGCTGCAGTAGCGGGATAGATTGCCCCACAGGGCAGTCGACTGGCTCGTAGCGCTGAGCCACCCCTGCCAGGGCACCCCATCCTCTCATGCGCACCTGCCTCTATGCATGAAGACACTCGCAGGCACAGCGGATGGGGAATCAGCGTGGCGGCCGGACAGATACCGAAGAGACCATTCCTCACCGACAGGGGACTGCCCCATCAGACCCAGGAGCCAGTGCCTCTCGCTAGGTACTGAACTCTTTTCGCAGGGTCCAAAGCTGCCCGTACAGTTGTTCCAGTTGGTCCTGCATGGACTGCAACTGAGCAATCGTCACGTCCGGGAGGCCCGTGGTCGTATCCAAATCAGGCGCTGGTCCGCGGGCGGCTATCGCCTCCTTCAATTCCTGCCTCGCCGCTGCAACATCGTCGAGCGCCCGGGTAATCCTATCCTTGATGTTCAACTTCCCTCCCTTTGCAGCGTCAATGGGGGAGACGACGCAGCATCGACGGATGCTCGCATCTTGCAGAGATTACGTCAAGAGGGCCGGTTGGACACTTGCTGCCCATACACATGGCGGGAAGCAGGTACAGGCTGCCAGCAAGAACAGGGGCACCAAGTTCGGACTACATTTGGTGCCGAGGGAGGGAGTCGAACCCACACTTCCGTGAGGAAAGCGGATTTTAAGTCCGCCGCGTCTGCCATTTCGCCACCTCGGCACGACAGCAGGTCGGACTAGACTAATACAGGAAGGAAATTGAAGCAAGGCGGCGAGCGGATTCGAACCGCTGAATAGGGGTTTTGCAGACCCCCGCCTTAACCTCTTGGCTACACCGCCATGAAGGCAAAAACTGGAGCGGAAGACGAGATTCGAACTCGCGACCTCCTCCTTGGCAAGGAGGCGTTCTACCGCTGAACTACTTCCGCAACTCCGATATTCTACTGCCTCAGCTCTGGCTGTTCAAGCTAGAGAGAGACTAAGTGCCGAGGGGGAGACTTGAACTCCCACGGGCTCACGCCCACCACCCCCTCAAGATGGCGTGTCTACCGATTCCACCACCTCGGCATGGCAGGGGCGGCAGGACTCGAACCCACGACCGGCGGTTTTGGAGACCGCTGCTCTACCAAACTGAGCTACGCCCCTAGTCAGACTAAACTCTCAAGTACCCCTGGAGCGACTCGAACGCTCGACACACGGTTTAGGAAACCGTTGCTCTATCCTACTGAGCTACAGGGGCAAGTGGAGATAGGGGGACTCGAACCCCCAACCTCCGCGATGCGAACGCGGCGCTCTCCCAGCTGAGCTATATCCCCAACCTTCGCATTGTAGCAGTCCCACGAAACCTCGGCAAGGCTGCCATTCGTATACGGGTCAAGCTACAACGCGAGAACACACACAGCACGCACCGAGGTACGTGTCGACCCCGATCAGGGGCCCCACTGCTCGTACAAAATAACCTCTCGCTTGCAGCGAGGGCACAGAATGCTCACATTGTCACCACGGTCCAGCGGCCGGCTGGCATCGCGGTCCGCTCCACTGACCAGACCGAGGTCCGTGTTCAACACCAGCGCAAGGCCCATGTTGCCGTAGGCCTTGGGACCCAGTCTCTCCGCAACAAAGCGGATCTGGTCACGCGTTGCGACGATCTCACCACACTCCTGGCAGATGACCAGTTCCTTCTCGACTGTCGAGACAGCCTGTGTCCTGTCATACGTTCCGGTCTCGAAGTCGTTCGAGAGCACAACACCGTTGGTGGTCGTGCAGTAACGATGACACTGGCCGCAGAAGATGCAGTGGTCATGATGAATGGTCATGGTTCGCTTGCCGACATTGCCATCTACTTCATCAACAACTTCGATGGCCTTCGCCGGACAGACCTGGGCGCACGCGCCACAGGCAATACACACGGACTCGTCGAACTTCGGCTTGCCGCGGAACGCCTCCGGCGGCACATGAGGTTCAAAGGGATATTTGGTCGTATACGGTCGACTGAACAGCGACCGTAGAGCCTCACCTAGTTCACGAACCTTGGGTGTCCTCATAGTCTAAGCTCCAAGCATGATGGCCTGAGCCGCAGGCTCAAGCAGAGTGTCAATAAACCACGGAAAGGCGAGACCGAGTGCCAGACACGCGGCCGCAAGAACCACCATCGGGACGTACATGGTTGCGGGGCTCTCTTTCACCGACTTCAGAGTCTCAGGCAGAGCACCAAAGAAAACGCCCTTCTCGTACTTCAGGAAGTAGGACACTGTGATGATGGCGCCGATAGCAGCCACAACGCCGTAGCCAACCTGGCCGGCCTGGACTGCGGCGACGATGATTATCAACTTGCTCCAGAAACCGTTGAAGGGAGGGCAACCGCTCACGGAGAAGAACCCGATTGCCGACGTCACTCCAGTGACGGGCATCTTCGAGTTGAGACCACCGAGCGCGGAGATATCGCGCGTACCTGCCTGCCTCTCAACCGAGCCTGCTCCGAAGAAGAACAGCTCCTTGAACACGGCGTGGTTGACGAGATGGAAGAGCGCGCCGACCAGCGCCAGCGGCGAACCGATAGCGACACCAAGCAGTATGTAACCCATCTGACTGATGGTGCAGTAGGCGAGCAGGCGCTTCATATCGGTCTGCACCAGAGCCAGCAGTGCGCCGGCGATGATGGAGAGCGACGCGATGACCAACAGGATGGTCGTGTAGATGCTGCCGGGTGTGAACACCACGAACAGCAGCCTCATGAGACCATAGACGCCGACAACCTTGATGAATACGCCGGACAGCATTGCCGACACCGGAGAAGGAGCGGTGGAATGGGCATCCGGCAGCCATGCATGGAATGGCACATACGCGGCCTTCAAAGCAAGGCCGCAGAGAAGAAGCACGCCAGCCAGACTGACTCCCTCAACTCCCGCTACAGCTGCACCAAGCTCAGAGAAAGAAAGCGTGCCGGCGCGACTGTAGAGCAGCCCTATGCCTGCCACAAGGCACAGCGTGCCCACCGTACCGAGTACCTGGTAACGGAAGGACGCTTCAAGGTATTCCTTGCCAAGTCCGTAGGCAACCAGCGCGTAACAGGCGATGGCCGCAATCTCGATGCCGACATACATGTTGAGTATGTCGCCCCCGAGAACAACCATGTTCATACCTGCAACCATGAGCAGGAACAGCACGTAGTACCTGGCCTTGGACGTGTAGTCATCCATGTAGGAAATCGAGAACACGGAAGCGGCAACGCTCCCAACCGACACGACGAGCAGCATCACAAGGCTCAGCGCGTCAACGCTGAAGCTGATGCCCAGCGGACCGGCCATACCAAGCGCCCAGCTAATCGAAACGCCACCGAGGACGGGACCAACCAGCGCGATGGACAACACCAGAACGATGAGAGTGGCCGCGTTGCAGATGACGTCGCTGACGCGATCGGAACTTCGCGATGCAAGCGCGACGACAAGTGCTGCGATAAGGGGCACACCTACAAGAGCGGGAAGTACAGCACTCATCCTTTCAGTCTCCTCATCTCACGAATATCAAGCGTTCCGTACTTCTCGTGAAGACGAACTGCAGTTACCAGCATGAGAGTCACGACAGAGGCGCCGCCAACTACAGCAACCAGTGCTACCGTCTGCGACACCACGTCAACCCCGCTACCGGTATTGCCGGAGGTCACAACAAACGATGCAACTCCCAGGGCCATCAACGCGACCCCGATGAGTACCTTGAAGAGGTTTCTCTTCAGCAGCACGCCGTAGAGGCCTGCGGCTACCAAGATGGCCGAGACGAGATACATCTGCATTACTCGCCTCTCCTTCCTGTGGCACGAAGCATCGCCCACACAGCGGCGACTGCTGCCACAATGACAAGCCCCTCGCGGAGCAGCCCGGTCGACGATCCGCCGTGGGCCGCAGTCGAAGAGGCGATTCCAACACCGAGTCCATCCAACGCGAAGTACGCGGCAACCAGGAAAGCCACAATGGCCACAATTCCCGCCATCGCGGACGTGCCGCTGGCAAAGGCGGCAACCACATCCGTGCCACCCGTCTTCTTCACGCCCCAGCCGAGCATCAGGTACAGAACCACTCCGCCGGCAATGGCGCCGATTCCCACCTCAACCGCACCCGCAGCGAACATGGCGCCGGCGAACACGATGAAAGCGAGTCCCGACATGGCCTGGACCAACTTCATATTTCGCGCCTCCAGGGCCACAAGCCCAAGAACCGCGGTTACAATCAACAGCACTGCTACTGGCATATCCATATCATCTCGCCCTAGAGAACCATAATGAGAACAACCAGAACCACGGCAGCCCACACAATCCAAGACACGTAGGCCGACAGCCTGCCGTTATGAGCAGAGCTCAACAACCATCCCACGGGAGGAGCAAGTCTGCCCAACCCGGCGATATCGAACTTGCCGGACTCGCCGGATGCAAAAAGCGCGCTGAGTCCCGGAAGCCTGCGAACGGTGTCATAGAACTCCGTGCCAAGTACACGTGTGTCGGATGCGCCCTCAACACGCCCGTAGGCCGTATCCAGGGAGTTGCTCGAACCTTCACCCGCGGTCTCACCGCCGAGGTAGGCAGCAGCGGTGCGTGTGCCTGCACCACGAGTGAGCAGGTATATGCATCCGCCAACGAGTAGTGCAACGACGAGCAGCACGGTGCCCAGAGTGGGACTCCAGAGCCCGCCGGTTTCTATCGCCGCGGGGAACGCGGGGAACTCAATGCCTACGGCCGGACCGATGAACTGCGCCAGCGGAACCTGAGCTGCGATGCCGAACACCACGCACAGCGTCGCCAGCACGGCCGGACCGAACCTCATCGCGGGACCAACCTCGGTCACCTTGTCGAGTCCCTTCGGCCTCTCACCAAGAAACACTGCGTGTGCAACTTTGACGAATGAGGCTACGGTCAGGGCGCTCCCAAACATAGCCGCCACGAGGAAGATCCAGAACTTGTCTACGCCCGCCTCGACGAGGCCCTGGTAGACCATCCACTTCGAGACAAAGCCGTTCAACGGCGGGATGCCGGAGATGGCCAGCGCGGCGATACCGAACGCGGCAAACGTGAAGGGCATCGCGCGACCGAGGCCACCAAGCTTCGCCAGGTCCATCGTGCCGGTCTTCTTCTCGACTGCACCCGCAGTCAGGAAGAGCAGGCCCTTGTAGATTGCGTTGTTCAGCATGTGGAACAGACCACCGGCAATACCGATAGGCGTGCCCGTCCCGATACCCAGCACCATGTAGCCAACCTGCGACACTGCATGGAACGACAGCAGCTTGCGAAGATCGTGCTGCACCATGGCCATCACGACCGCCGCAACCACGGTCACAGCGCCGATAATCATGAGCAACAGATTCAGTCCTATCGACATCTCGAACACATCGAGAACGATCCTCGCCAACAGGTAGATGCCAAGCAGCTTGTCGATAGAGGCAGGCAAGAACGCCATCACCGACGAGGGTGCAGCCTCCGCCAGATCGGGAATCCAGCTATGCAGGGGCATCGCGCCAGCCTTGGCAAGCGCACCCACCATGATGAGCACAAAGGCAGCCACAGCAGCGGAACCTGATGCGGGCAGCACAGTCTCGCTGATGGTCAGCGAACCGGTCTGCACAAACACAAGCCCGACACCGACAATCAGGGATACATCCGCCGCCATGAGAATAACCATGCTCTTGCCGGCAGCGGCCATCACCTTGGATGGGGATGCGTCGGCGGACCCGATGGTGGTCAGCAAGAACAGGGTCACGAGGATAGCTCCCCAGAATCCGATGAACCCCAACCAGTTGTCGGCAAGCAACGCACCGTTGGCAGCGCCGATGCTGATGAGGATATAGGGATAGTACTCACGCAACCGTGGCCGGCCCTCCATGTAGCCAGTAGAGAACGCGGTCACAAGAAGACCGAAGAGAGAGGCGAACATCACCATGAAGCGGTTGAGTTCGTCCACCCGGAGGTCAATCAGATATCCGGGGGCAAAGCCCAGCGAAAGCGCCCTGTACGATGTAGCCGGTCCGGCGAGCACCAGCAGGCTAACAACAAACACGATGGCCGACACAACTACGCTGTACCGCGTCCTGAATTGATGTGCTCCAGCGGGCGCCAGGAAAAGGAGGCCGCCCGCAATCAACGGAAACGCGACGACGACCCAGAGCATCAGGGATTCGGTCGGGAGCGTCATAGCTTAAGCAACCTCCCAGAAGTATGCGACAGGCTCTTCTCCAGCGCCCTGGTGCGTTCCCACGACATCTCCAGCATGCTCTTCTCATCGAACGTCTGGACGGAACGGCCGTCCTCGATGCGAATCACCCGGTTCGTGCAGCAATAGCACGGGTCGATAGACGCCAGGATAATCATTATGTCCGCCACTCTTTCACCCGTGAAACGGGACCTGAAGGACGGCAGGTTGGAATACGTTGGGGCGCGCACCTTTACGCGATCAGGCACCTTGGTGCCATTCGAGCGAACGTAGTGGAAGCACTCGCCACGAGGAGCTTCCTCAGTTCCTATACCCTCTCCCGGCAGGACTTCGAGGATCTCCTCGATGATGGGGCCTTCAGGCATCTGGTCGATACACTGGCGGATTATCTTCACAGACTCGAGCATCTCGAGCAGGCGGACAACAGCCATTGCAAACACATCTCCGCCCTCATGAGTGATGACTTTCCAATCCACCAGGTCGTACGCAGCGTAGGGGAAGTCCCTGCGCACATCAATATCAACGCCTGCACTTCGGGCAACAGGCCCGACAGTGCATCGCTTGATTGCATCTTCACGGCTCAGGTTTCCGACTCCCTTGAGTCGGGCGAGGATGACCGGGTCGTCCAGAACCGCACCGATGAACATGTTGATCTTCGGCTCGAGCTCGTCCATAGCGGCCATTATGCCCTTGTACTCGCTCGGCTTGATGTCCTGTCTGACACCACCCGGCTTGATCATGGCATACGACTGGCGGTTCCCGGAGATACGCTCGAACAGGTCACAGACCAGTTCACGGTACTTCCATGACCACATCCAGACTGTGTGGTAGCCAATGTAGTGCCCTGCCAGACCAAACCAGAGCAGATGACTGTGTATTCTCTCAAGCTCGGCAACGACAGAACGGATGTACTTCGCCCTGTCGGGAATACGCGTTCCGGTAATATCCTCCACAGCCTGACAGAAGGCAATGGGATGTGATGTGGAGCAGATGCCACAGATACGCTCAACCAGGAACACAATCTGGTCGTACGTCTTGTTCTCAGCTATCTTCTCGATTCCGCGGTGCATGAAGCTCGTGCGCCAGTCGATGTCGACAACACGCTCGCCTTCCACGACAACGCGGAAGAGTTCCGGTTCCTCAATCAGGGGATGATAGGGGCCGACAGGTATAGTAGTCTTCATTTCGTCCCCCTCTTGCGAACCTTGTCCCGGACCTCCTCGAGTTCCTCTTCGGTGCGATACGGGTACTTGTCCTCGTACTCCTTGCGGTACGGATACACGCCTTCCGGCCAGTCATCAGCCAACAGGAACCGCACAGGATTCGGGTGGCCGACGAACTCGACGCCGAAGAGGTCCATGATTTCGCGCTCGATGTACTCAGCACCGTCGATGATCGGTGCAATCGAGTCGATACGAGGCTCCGGCATCGGGACGACCGCCCTGAGACTGATAATCACTCCCATTGAGTCGAACGAGAAATGGTGGAGAATCTCCATACCAGCGCGAGTCTCAACGCACGTTGAGATGATGAAGCGTGCGCCAAGGTCCTCAAAGAGGAACCTTGCGACGTCGGTCACCTTCGCGGGATCGATGGAAACGTACACGCGAGAGGCCGATTTCTCATCGACGGCCCTGAGGGCGTCCGGGAACTTCGCTTGAAGTGTCTTTACAGGGTCCACGTTATTCACCTATTCCTAGAGCTTGGCCAATCCTTTGACCACACCGTCGATAATCCCCTCGGGCTTCGGCGGGCAGCCAGGTACATACACATCTACCGGGATGATCTTGTCGAGCGGCCCCACCACGTGGTAGCTGCCGTCGAAAATGCCGCAACTGCAGGCACACGCACCTATCGCAACAACCAGGCACGGTTTGGCTACCTGTTCGTAGACACGAAGCACGCGCGGCAAGGTCTGCAACGTCACAACACCGGTCACAAGCAGTACATCCGCATGCCGGGGAGAGCCAATGAGTGTGATGCCGAAGCGCTCGACATCGTACTTCGGCGTCAGCGCATCAAGAATCTCGATGTCGCAGTTGTTGCAGGAACCAGTGTTGAGATGAAACGCCCATGGGGATTTCTTCAAGCCCCATCTCGTCAAGTTACTCATTTGGACTTACCTACTCTCGACTATGCTGACTAGAGACCGAACGCCGCAAGGACGATACCGACCAGGGAAAGCACGAGCATCGGTCCCCAGAAGAACCGCAGGGCCTGGTCAATGCGCAACCTCGGGTTCGTGTTCTTCACAAGAATGATGAAGACAAGAATCAGGACGTACCAGAGAATCGCCCAGGGATTCCAGGCAGATACGCCGAACAGGGTTATGAGCAACACCGGCAGGAGACAAAGAAGCATGGCCTTTGTAATCTTGAACATGGCCAACGGCGCGCCCGAGTACTCTGTGTACGGTCCAGAAATCAGTTCACATTCGGCCTCGGGAATGTCGAACGGGCCGATGGCCAACTTGGCGGGCACGTACACAAGGGCAACGATAAAGGCGATCACGCACGAGACACCCTGGGCAAGCATGGCGCCTCCAGCGTGCTGATACGCCACCATTTCACCAAGCGATACGATGCCGCCATTCTTGATCACGAGAGTGAACACTGCGATCAGGAAGGACGCCTCGTACGCAAGCATGAGCTTCATCTCGCGGCTCGCGCCCAGTGCCCCGAACGGGCTGCCTGACGCAGAACCACCTACGATGAGTGCGAGTGATGGCACATACAGAAGGTAGAGCACGACGATAAGGTCGCCAACGAAGCCGCTATCGGGTCGGATGCTGGCCATCCAGAGGATGGCAGACACGACGACCACAGCGGCGAAACCAACATACGGGGCACTAAGGAAGGTCGCCCGTGAGCTTCCCTCGCCAACAACGGTCTCTTTGCCGAACAGCTTCAGAATGTCCGCTATCGGCTGGTACCAGGGCGGACCAACACGCCACTGCAGGCGTGCAGAGACCTTGCGGTCGATCCACGAAGAGGCGAGGCCAACGGCGGCCGTGAACAGGAATCCCGGAAAGACCAGGACCGCGAAGGCTATCTGCAGTATGTTCACTCCGGACACCTATACTCTCCTGAAGAACGGGTGACGGCCAGTCATGCTGGCTCCAACGACCACGCTCTTCTCAGCAATTTCATCAGCTTCTTCGAAGGTAAGCGCGCCGGCAGGGCAGGCTCGAACACACGCAGGCTCCTTGCCTTCCTCAACGCGCGCGGCGCATAGATCGCACTTGGAAATCACGTACGACTTGACGACTGGTTCGATAACTCCGAACGGACACGCGATAGTGCACGAGCCACAGCCCGTGCAGAGCATGTTCATCCGCTTGACCTCGCCTCCGTCGAGTTTGCGTATCGCGTTCTGCGGACAGGCCTCCAGACACGCAGGCTCCTCACAATGCCTGCATATGAACGGGAGACGCACATCCTCTCTGAGCTCGCCGTACCCGATAGTCGGTCTGCGGTCCCAATGAGAGTAGTCGCATGCGGCCGAACACGTCCGGCACGCGATGCACTTGTCCATGTTGACAAAGACTTTCTTCATGACGTCTATTTCCTGGAAACCCTCACCACTGCAGGTCCGGTCTCAAACCAGCCATCCACGTGTGTCCACGCGAACAACTGCCGCGCCTTCGTATCGTAGGAAGGAACCGCGACCGTTCCTTGTGAGAGGCGATCAGTCACCTTGAGAGTGAGTTCAACATCGGCGGTAGCGCTGTGCAGAACAACTGTGTCGCCGTTCATCGCACCCAGCGCAGCGGCGTCCTCGGCAGACATCTCGGCGAAGCCCACGGGGAACATCTCTGCAGCCCAGTCGATACGCCCGGTCACCGAACCCGACGCCGACTGGCCAGCGGCGGGCAGCATCACCAGAGACAGATCACTTGCCGCAAGTGATACCGCAGCAGCACGGACTGCATCCAGCCGCGCGCGGAACCGAACATCAGGAGCCTCTCCTCGACCGGTCTCACGGCCACCGGCTTCAGGCGCCGCACCGAGTGCAGCGATGAGGCCATCGATGCCGGCAGCGACGGGTACCGTCGCCCAGGAGGGACGGCCCATGGTCTTCCAGTCGACTGAGCGACCGTCATACAACTCGGCCGAACCATCGGACTCCAGCCATGACCCTGCACCAACAACGACCGTGGCTGTCTGCTCCAGGACTCCGTGGAACATCGAGAACGAGGCGGAGAAGTCCAAGGACGACAATGCACCCCTGAGCGCCTCCGACGGATAGGATTCATACACATCGGCGCCGAGACTTACCAGCGCCCGATACTTCCCCGAACAGAGACCATCAACCAGTTCAGAGACCGGCTTCCAGCCCTCGGCACGAGCAACTGCTGCCGCGCCGCGCGAGTTGCCGCCTGCTGCGAGGCAGACGCACTCCTTGCCCGCGCCAGCGATATCGGCGACGAGCCGCGCCAGAGCAGCAACCAGTCCGACGTCGGCAACGCCGCGTGCCGGAGGCGCCACAACTATTGCAGCCTTCTCAGCATCCATGAAGGACCGCGCTAAGCGCGCGATGTCACTCCTGGCAATACCACTTGCCTCAGCAAGAGCATCACCATCGAGTTCGTTGAGCCATGTGGGAGGTTCTGCCTCAGTCTTTCCGGCCTCGACAATGGCCTTGAGCAGCAGCGCGAGAACGAGCGCCTCAGTGCCCGCGGTGTTCTGCAAGAGCGAAGACGCATACCACGCAGTGTTGCTGCGCCTTGGGCCGACGACGAACAGGCTGTTGCCACGCGCAGTGTACTTCGCCTCGATTATCTCTTTGGCGAGCAC
>Ga0272443_10003509_pt1 | contig 18391 bp, 17 predicted proteins | sample SSMAcet12_FD_193581 | JGI IMG/M metagenome (GOLD analysis project Ga0272443, IMG submission 193581) | Marine sediment archaeal communities from Little Sippewissett salt marsh, Falmouth, MA, United States - SSM-Acet-12 | ecosystem: Environmental > Aquatic > Marine > Wetlands > Sediment ... | reverse complement strand
GATGTCCTTTCTGTGGGCTGACTCTGGATAGGGATCACAATGCAGCCATAAATATACTCAGACTGGGGCTACAGTCTGTGCATCAAAATGCTAGATGCCCCCGACTTCAGTCGGGGGAGTAGTCACAAATAGTCTGCTCATATCGTTAAACACTATTCTGTCAAGAACCGATTAGTCTCATCTAATTGGTTCGTCATCTTCTGGCCGTTTCGGCTCGCTCTGATCTTGTGCTTCTTCCAGAATCGCATCACCTGGCGTTTCTGGACTATCCATCACTCTTCCCTCTTCAAGCTTTGGAGGTTCTATGTGGCCCCAGAGAGCCTCGCCAGGCCTTCCTCGGTAACCTGGCTCTATCACCGTGCCTGGGTAAATCGTCGTATTGATCCCTGTCTTTACGTTCTCTCCGATTATGACGCCAAGCTTTCGCCTTCCGCTGTCAACCTTCTCGCCTTTGACGTAAGACATAATGTTGGCGTTGTCGTGGCGGAGGTTGGCAACTATCGTCCCTGCTCCGAAGTTACAGTTGGATCCGATCACGCTATCCCCCACATAGCTCAGGTGGGCCACGTTTGTGTTATCCATTATGGTGCTGTTCTTGATCTCGACGGCATTGCCTATGTGGACGTTGTCACCTATACTGGTGTTAGCCCTGATGAAACAGTTGGGCCCGATATCGCAATCCTCCCCGATAATCACCGGCCCCACGATGTAAGAGCCAGACCTTACTATGGAACCTTTGCCGACGGATACCTTCCCCAAAAGGATGGCATTAGCTTCTACTTCGCCCAGAACCCCATGGACCTTTGGCGGCAAAAGCACTTCGTTGGCGGCAAGAATATCCCAAGACCTTCCGATCTCGATCCAATCCTCAAGCTCCGTTACTGCGATCTTTTCCCCCTTCTCGATCAGGAGGTTCAGCCCGTCGGTCAGTTCGTACTCTCCCCGCTCCGAGACCTCTACCTCAGCCAGCGCCTCGAAGATCTTCTTTTCGAATATGTAGATTCCGGCGTTGGCAAGATTCGAGGGCGGCGATCTGCTCTTTTCCACCACGGACTTGACGAGACCGTCCTCGACCTCAAAGACGCCATATCGGTAGGGATCTTCGACCCTCTTGGCGGCAACTCCCATCTCATCGCTTTCCGCCATCTTCCTCAAAGAAGCTGCATCGGTCAGAACGTCCCCATTGAGGACAAAAAATCGATCCTCTGCCAGGTATTCTGTCATCTTGAGAGCGTCGCCTGTGCCTAGTTGCTCTTCCTGGACGACATACTCGATCTTCACGTTAAGGTCGCTTCCGTCGCCGAAGTGATCCATGATCGTCTCTTTCTGATATCCCACCACAAAGACGAATCGATTCACTCCGGCTTCATGTGCCCTTGTGACGATCTGATCGAGAAGCGGCTTTCCCCCCACGGGAAGCATGACCTTGGGGCGGGCCAAGGTGAGCGGTCGCATTCTCGATCCTTCTCCCGCTGCCAGAACTATAGCCTGCATGATGACAACACTTCCATCCCCTATCTTCAAAGGTACTCAGAACGATATCTTCGAGAGGCTAAAAAGCTTTGTTGATAGTGATTGGAAAAATTGCCTCGTGGTGGCTCATCCCATGAGACGAAGATTGGATGGCATGATTCCTCCCAACTCGCCCCTTTCCCTCTGGCTTTTGTAGCTCTCGATCGACGATCATTTGCTGATCCTAATTCGATGATCCTCAATCCATTCTATATACCCTCATTGCGTCCTCGACGCTCGCATCTTCGACCGTTATCGCGTAGATTGCATTGCACATGGCGACGGCTTCGTCGAGAGGCTTTTGGTGAATGTTCCTTCCTGTGGCGTTTCCCGAAGCGCCGCTCAAGTGGATCTGATCGTGCAGCCGTTTTAGGAAGGCTTCAACATCCCGACTTGCGCCTCCGGCGCAGACCACTTTTGTTCGGCCCGCCGCTTGAACCGCTTCCTTGAAGATCTCAGCCGAGTCGAACCCCTCTTTTTGAGGGTAGTTTACCTTTGTGAAATCGGCGCCCAAGGTTGCAGCCACTCCCGTTGCTCCCGCGATCAGATGGGGGTCCTTTTCGTCCTTTACGGCGCTGCCCCGTGGATATATCCAAAGTACCGTCACCAAACCATGTTGATGCGCCTGATAGACTATCTGGGCCGCCTGGCGGAGCATCTCTGCTTCGCGTTCGCTTCCCAGGTATATGGTGTAACCTACACCCAAAACCTTCAGGCCACTGTTCTCTTTGAACTCTGCGACCTGGTTGACATCGATCCACTGGTTGCTGAAGGGATCCGCCTGAGCAGTCTTGACCAGGTTGGTCTTGGAGTTCAACTTCACCAGGTAGGGCACATCCGGGTAAGACACCCCATAACTGGCTATGAGACCGAGCTGGGTTGCGAAAACACCTATATTTCCTTGGCTCGCAATCCTGAAAAGATGCTCAGGATCGTTATCCTCAGGAGCGATTCCCTCTCCGTAGAAATCACCGTTCAGGTGCTCCACCTTTTGATCGCCAGCAAAGAGCATGAGCCTTTCGCTCTTTTTGGTTATACCAAGGTAGTTATCCACGTAATTCTTGCGCCGGTTTTTGGGGACATCCAAGGGTATGACAACATCTTCGGCTTTGATGACCATTCATTCTCACTCCTCTAAAAGGACCTTCAGTTTCACCTGAGGCACCAACATCTCGATCTCTTCTCGCTGGCAAAGGGCAGTTCCCCTCTTCAGGGTCGTCGCAGTTCCTGCTGCGGCTGCATAGGCGACGCACTCTTTCAAACCCTTGCCCACGATTAAGCAGTATACGAAACCTGCAACAGATGAATCACCTGCACCGATGGTGTTTACCACCTTCACTTGAGGGGGCTCGGCTAGGTACTCTTTTCCCTCAGTCACGAGCAAGATTCCTTTGGCCCCCATCGAGACCAACACGATCTCAACGCCGCCCTTATGAATCTCCCGGGCAGCTTCCAAGATATCATCCATCTTGTTCAGCTCCCTTCCGACAAGATGGCTCAGCTCGTGGATGTTGGGTTTAATTATGTTGGGTTTGGCCTGAATTCCCAACTTCAGAGCCTCCCTGTCGACATCCAATACGACTTTTGCGCCTCTTATCTTCAAGGTCCTGATGATCCGCCTGTATATCTCGGGATGGGCGCCCTGGGGAAGACTTCCTCCTATGATGACCATCTCAGGATCATCGAGTTGGGTTACGGTATCTGTCAGCTGTATGATCTCGAACGGCTTGACCTCGGGGCCTCTGGAGTTGAATGCAACCTGCCTTTCAGTTTCGATTTCGTGGATTATGATGTTTGTTCTTGTCTCACCCGACACCCTGATGAAGTCCGATTGGACCCCCTCTTTTATCAGGAGGGCTTTGAGGTGTTCTCCTGCAAAGCCCGCCCTGAACCCCTGCGCCCGGTTCTCGACTCCAAGATGTGTCAGCACCCTGGAAACGTCAATGCCTTTGCCGCCAGCATAAAAGTTCTCCCTCAATATACGGTTCGATACGTCATCTTTGATCTTGCTGACCTGCAAAGTTCGGTCCAAGGCAGGGTTGAGCGTAATCGTGTATATCATGCAAAGTTTTCCTCTATTGCCATCTGGGATATTCTTGACGTTCGCCTCTATTTGTTCCTAACCTGCTAACGGTGCCATCCTCTTCGCTCGCGATACATCTCCAACATCGACTCCACAGTTTCGGGATCCACAATTCCCATGGTGGTCACGGTCTGGTAGAACCTTTCGGGAATCCTGATCTTGGAAAGGTCAAACCCTTCTCGTCTCTTGAAGCGAAACTTCTCTTGGAATATCTTTCTTCCCAGCTCATCTAGGTCTTCTTCGGTCTTTTTGATTCCCACCGATCCAAGAGCCTCGATTATGTTCTCGTTGGTGTAAACTCCCCTTGCAAAGAGGCACCCTACGAGAGAGTTGAACACACCTCTGGAATCGTCCTCTCTGATTATTGCATCCACCATCTCTTCGGGGTTGAGCTGCTTTTTGGCCGCCTTCTGATCGACGCTGTAGCCTGCGTTGTCGAGGTGAGAATGCCTCACCCCTACGATCTGGCCCACGATTGATGCAGGACCTGTATGGTATCCTGCAACCTCGTTTTTACCCAAATTCATGGCAAACTCTTTTCCGCCGTATCGGTCTGAAGCGGTTTCTACGCCTTCTGCGAGAGCCGCGTAGAAATCGTTCGGCATCTTGACGATGTAGTCTACGGCCTTGAGGTACCCTTCAACGTTGTTCCATTGGAGTGGGACGCCTAGTGTCTCTTGTGGTGTGATGATATCGCGCTCATAAGCTTCGGTAGCCCAGGCCAGAACTACGCCAGTGCTCATGGCGTCAAGGCCGTTTCGCTCGCAGGCCTCGATAAGCTCCAAGAGCCCTTCCGGTGAAGATACTCCCAGGTTGGTGCCCAAGGCATATATCAGTTCGAAGTCGTAGGAGACCTTCCTGATCTCGAACTCGTGCATTCGCGAAAATGACGTCTTGAGCATCCCGATGTGGATGCAGCCTATGGGACAATGAGCGCATGATACCCTCTTGAAAAGATAGTTGTCTGCCAGGAACTCGCCAGTTATCTTTTCGACGTCTTCGAAACTGGAGCTCTGGAAGTTTCTGGTGGGAAGGCCCTTGAGCTGGTTGAGGACGTTGATGTTTATCGGAGTTCCGATATCATGGTACTTTTCCATGGAGTCGGTCTGGACCGCGATCTTGTAGAGCTTGTTGTAGATCTTCCTGTAACTTTTTGGGTCGGGCACTTCCACGTCCTCTGTTCCGGAGATCACCATCGCCTTGAGGTTTTTGGATCCAAAGAGCGTGCCAAGACCCAGCCTTCCAAAGTGCCTGTACGTATCTACCATGACGCCGGCGTACTTGACGCCCCTTTCACCGGCAGGTCCAATCCTGATGATGCTGCGCCTTCCAATACCAGGCTCTACTTCGCGCAGGATGAACCCGACCCGGGTTGCAGGTATCCCCCAGATCGAAGTGGCGTCTTTGATCTCCACCTTGTCATCTGTGATAGAGATGTAAGATGGGCCTGCAGCTTTTCCCCTGATCACTATGGACTCGTGCCCTGCAAACCTCATCGCCATGGCCAACCTGCCGCCAGCGTAGGACTCGCCAAGCTCGCCTGTCAGGGGCGACTTGAAGGTGGCCACAGTCTTGGTGACCACGGGGAAAAGGGTGTTGAGGGGCCCTATGCTGAAGATTATCGGAGATTCCGGTGCGAGAGGATCTGCGCCCTCGGGACATTCTTTCAAAAGGAGCTGGGTTGCAACGCCGGTTCCGCCGAGCCACTCTTCGAAAAGGTCGTAACGTTCCTCGATCCAGGTATCTTTCTTGTCGAGGTCAATGTAGAGAACACGTCTGAGCATATGGTTCACCGCCTTGCCTTTTTCTAGCGCCGCGATTTCGAAGCGCTCAGTTCGTCACCTCTTCCAGTTCGAGCACACCATGAGGACAGAAGGCAACGCAAGCTCCGCAATGTCTGCACTTGACCGCCTTTCCTTCCTCGTCCAGGTGGATTGCTCTTATCAAGCAGGCATCGGCGCAGTTGCCGCAGCCTTTGCAAAGATCTCTGTGGAAAACCACGCTTCCATCTTCCTTCTGCTCCAAGGCCCCTGTGGGACAGGCCTTCACGCAAGGCGGGTCTTTGCAGGCGCGACAGACCACCACCGCGAAATCGCCTTCAAGCCCGCCCTGCGTTTTGATCTTGATGGCGCTCCTGTCAAGAGACGCTCGACCGGTGTTTACTCTGCTGCAGGCAAACATGCAAGAAAGGCAGCCGATGCACCTTTCAGGGTGAGCCACCTTGAGCCTTCGCCTATTTTTCGGTTTTTTCGTCTCCGTTGCGGACGTTTTCTCTGGATCGGGCGTCTCTTTCGGTTCGATTGCCTCCTTCGGTTCTGCCGCCAAATCCGGCTTGATCACCATCTCGGAATTTGTCGTTTTTGCAGATATTTCAGACATTCTCCAAACCGCCCCCAAGCCGTCTCATGGCCTAACGCCATTGTTTTATTCTGTTGCTGACAGGTAATATAATTATCTTAACTATCAGATCTTGATGGCCGCAAAAATCGAGTTTGTCCACATTTCTCCTTCAAATGTGGTGCATAGTTCAAAGGATGCTATCTGGAGAATTTGAGATGGGACTGATGGTGTTGGAGCGATGATATCGAGGCGAAGCAACAGTATCTAGGCGGACCTGTAGCATAGAGTGAGTTTGGGATCGGGCAGGCCCTGCAAAATTGGGCTGAAAGGTCCGAAGTTGGGTGCCAACAGATGCCGCGATTGCGTGCGGCATCGTTGGCTTCTTTTTCGGATGCGCGCTTTTCACTCCACGTTCTCGAATCTGGTCCCAAGGTTCTTCAGGACATCTGGGAGCGTCGTGTACTCCATGTCCTCCATCGGCAACCTGTGCGGCTCGAAGGGACCGTGCCTTCTCATGTAGTCCGTGATCTCCTGGACTCTCCTTCTGGTGAGATCGAAGGCGGGGTCTTTGAAGAGGTCGACAGGACCTACAAAAGTGCCGTTTGCGATCTGGAATCCTGCGGCAATGACCCTTGGCGGTCCATCGAACCTGGTGCAATGAGCATCTTCGAAGGCGCAGGGCATGAGCGGGCCGTTGTGGCTTCCTCTCATCCAGCCGCTGACGAGGTGTCCCAAAGCGAAGGGCTCCAGGACTTCTCCGAGGGCTGGCAGGCCCGACTGGCACCTTACGAGGGCAACTGGATCGTCTTTTCCCACGTATTTTCCCGCGGTCTGGTAGAGCTTCTCGGTGCTTATCGCGGCAACGGCCTCGTCTTCGGGAAGTTTGCCGTCAGGCTTTGGATAGACCCTCTTGATGACGTACCTGCTCTTTGCTCCGATCAAAGCCAGAATGTCGTACATCTCCTCCGGGCAGTTCATAAACACTCTCTTGTGCTCCTGAATGTCCCAGACCTCGAAGATGAAGCCCATATGTACGCTTGGATCGATGATTAGCCCTGCCGTGTTAAAGGGATCGCCAAATATCTTGTATATCGGCAAGTTAAAGGCCCCTGGCTCGGTCTTGTCCATCATGAAAGCGACCAGTGGCTCTGCAGTCCGCTCCTCGAACTCAAGTTCTGCAACGCCTGGGCCCATGCCTTTCACGTTCCCGCTGAAAGCATCGCAAAGGAGGTCCTGACCTGCCCCATAGAGTTTCAGCTCTTTGGCCTTCTCCGTTGCATTGCAGAAGATCTCCCAAGCCAGTCCGTGGATCTCGGTGTTGTCCGCGCCTTTTGTGTGGCTCATCAGAAGCTGAAGGTCGTCTCCCACAGCCATAACCCTATAGTCAACGAGCCTTCCTGACGTTTTCTCCTGGGCCAACATGGACTCTGCGGTCTCGATCAATGCGGGGTGGACGGTGGCGTGTCCGGGCCATCCGCCTACGTCTGCTTTAATGAGGCTGATAGTGATTTTGCTCATTTACAATCCCCCTACCCGATTGGCGGTGCGTATAGTCAAGAACCAATTAGATGATACTAATTGGCTCTCACCAGAATAGTGCTTAACGATATGAAATAGGCCAAATGTCGAACTCTTATGAGTTCGACATTTGCCCGAAAGGTATCATTAAGCACTATAATTGACGAATAATTGACGAAGTTCTATTGAGATCGTCTTTCTATCATCTTTTTTTCTTGTCTCGGTGCCAATCGACCGTGGTATGCTTGTACGCATGAGGCTATACGGCGGCCTTTTTACCAGTTACGGTTCCATTTTTTGCAAGCCCGAAAAGAAAGATTAATGCAGTGAACGGAAAATTTTGAACATGACAGGGTCTTTTTCCGTTCTGGATGTGTATTGACTTCCCTCGTCTCAATGGACTTATAACACATCAACTTCATCAACAGTTGCTGAGGAGGGTTTTAGCCTTATGGACGTTATCGCGAAATATCACGTGGAGACCGATCTTGCCATAGATAAAGCGGCAGAGGCTATCGCCGCGGAACAATCGACCGGGACTTGGACCGAGGTGGAACGAGAAAAGCTCGCAAAGGACCTTTCGGCTCAGGTCATAAAGGCAGAGGGAAACTACGTGGAGATAGGCTTTCCAGAGGAGCTTTTCGAGCCTGGAAACATTCCTCAGTACCTTTCTGTGGTGGCCGGCAACCTATTCGGTTTGGGGTCTATAGAGAAGGTCAGGTTCCTGGATGTCATCTTCCCTGAAAGTCTCGTTCGGGCGCATCAGGGACCCAGGTTTGGGATCGAGGAAGCTCGCGCAATTCTGGGCGCGGAAGATCGGCCTCTTGCGGGAACCATCATCAAGCCGAAGGTGGGCCTGAGCCCCAAGGACACGGCGGAGGTGGCAGGTCAGGCGGTCAGAGGTGGCCTCGACCTCGTCAAAGACGACGAAACTCTCACGGACCAGGCCTTCTGCCCCCTCTTTGAGAGGTTGGAGGCGGTCATGGCCGAGTTCGACAAGGTCGAAACCGAGACCGGCAAGAAGGCCTTCTATGCCGTAAACGTCACCACCGGAGCTGACGAGATCCTGGAGCGGGCAGAAATGGCGATCGATCGCGGCGCCAACATGGTGATGGTAGATGTCCTCACGGCAGGTTTTAGCGCTCTTGAGGTTCTCTCTCAGAACGTGAAAGTGCCGATCCACGTTCACAGGACAATGCACGGAGCCTTGACCCGTTATCAGGGACACGGCATATCAATGGTGCCCATTTCCAAGCTGGTCAGGCTCGCTGGCGGCACCAACCTCCACACCGGCAGTTACCTGGGCAAGATGGCAGGGGATACCGAGGAGATTGACCAGTGCAGAGACGCTTTGAGGGATGAGTGGTACGGCCTGCGCAGCGTCTTTCCGGTGGCTTCTGGTGGTCTTCATCCTGGAAATGTGCGTGCCAACCTGGAAGGATACGGTGTCGACTGCATAGTCCAGGCGGGCGGTGGCGTGCATGGTCATCCTAGAGGGACAATGGCTGGTGCAAAGGCCATGGTCCAAGCAGTAAACGCCTGGATCGTGGGCGTTTCGGCAGAAGAGTATGCAAAAGACCATGAAGAGCTCCAGGCGGCACTGAATTACTGGGGCCATTAAACATCTTTAAAATATGGTCCTATTGAATGTCGCCGCCGCTTAAAACCGAAGAGTTTATATTGGTACATGTAGTCTGACCATAGCGTTTATCACAAGTTGAGTGATGTAGCGCTGTCTGAAAACGGTAAGGTAGAGAGGGTAGAGGGATCAGATGACGAGACACGAGATCTTATCAAAGATCAAAAGTGCTGAAGAGGATGCTCGAGCAGCTATCGAGCGTGCTCAACAAGAGAAAGACCAGCGAATCGCCGATGCCACTGCCGAAGCCACAAACATCGTGAGAGCCGCAGAGGCTGAAGCACAGGAGTATTACGACAAGCGCCTTGCTGATGCCCAGGGTGAGATTCAGACGAAGAAGCAGTCTATCATCGGCAGCGGCATGAAGAGCGTCAAATCGATGGAAAGCAGTGCCAGCTCTAAGATAGATGCGTCAGTTGAATATCTATTGAAGGAGTTTATGGGGTTGTTGCATGCTTAGACCCGTTGAGATGTGCCGTGTTGTCCTCGCTGGGTCTAACAACGTCATAGAGCCTGTCATAGAAAAGCTGTATGAGTCTAACCTGTTGCATCTTGTCAACTATTCTGGCGCCGATGAGGCGTTCCAGATGGGCAAGCCGCTCGAAAAGTCCGCAGAATTCTCTGAAAATCTCATCAAGCTCAGGTCGGTCGAAAGGTATCTGGAGATCTCAGATAAGATGCCGGACAGACAGTTCGCCGAGTCAGAGGTATTGTCTCAGATGGACAACATCCTCGGTGGCTTTGGTGACGATGTCATCGCCACGGCAGAAAGGATTTCTGAGATCGACAATGATGTCAAGGTCAAGCGGGACCAAACGGCCTCGTTGGGGCCGTTATCTGCGCTTCCGATCTCTTTGGAGCTTTTAAGCGGTTACGAGTCTCTTGCTGTGTTTGTAGGCACGGTAGCGTCTCCCGTCGAAACCGACGTGTCCAAGGTCTCACATTCAAATGAGGTCTTCACTGGCGGTTCGAACGCGGTGGCAGTTTTTGTGCCGGTTGACAAGAGTAGCGAGGTTTCAGAGGTTCTTTCAGAGCATGGTTTCTCTGAGATATCCGTCCCAAGTGGGCTGACTGGAAATGCATCCGGTGCTATAAGCACGCTTGAAAACGAGGTTTCGAGCCTCGAGCGCGAGAAGGAACCTCTCCAGAAGAAGCTAAACGACCTCAAGGCTCAAAACGAGGACATCATACTGGCGATTGATGAATATTTGACGATCCAGTCCCAGAAGTCTGAAGCGCCTCTTAGGTTTGCTTCCACTGACAATTCCTTTGTCGTTGACGGCTGGATTCCCGTTGATCAGTACGAGACCCTGAAAAGAGAAGTCGAGAGCGCCGCAGGTGGGCACGTACACGTCGAGAGGCTCGAAGAGGGCGAAGCCGAGTCGATGGTCGAGGCCGGGGAGGATATTCCGACGAAGATGGATAACCCTGGCGTGGTTAAGCCTTACGAGCTCATTACGCGTCTTTTCGCCATTCCTGAGTACAAGGAATTCGACCCGACGTTGTTGGTATTTGTCTTCTTCCCGCTGATGTTCGGGCTGATCTTGGGCGACGTAGCATACGGTCTGATATCTCTGATCGTGATGTTCATGCTCAAGCGTAAGTTCAGGACTCCAGGTTGGCAGTCGTTGATCAACATCGTGATCATAGCGAGCGTTTGGGCCATAATATTTGGCTTCCTATTCGGCGAGATCTTTGGGCCATTAGGCTTGTGGGACTACATATTCAGTGGTTCTCATTATACAGGCATTTTGGGCACCGTGGCACATCCACATGATGTCGTTACTGACTTTGGTTCTGGATTCTACGGTCCTCTTGGTAGGCTTGGTCCTGACGGTCTTGGCAGCTTCTCCGGGGGCATGCTCCCGATGTACAGGCTGGCGACGGCTTCTGTTCTGGTGTTGATTGGTGTAAGCATCTTCGTTGGCGTTGTGCATACTGCTATTGGTTCTATTCTGGGTATCAAGACTGAACTTGCGTATGGCGAGAAGAGACACGCCTATTACGAGAGGCTTCCTGTGCTTCTCTTCCAGGTGTTCTTCGGATTCGCCCTGCTCGGGTTGATCGCTGGTGGATTGACTCACCCGCTGGTGCTTATTAGCGCATTGGTCATCGTCGCTTCCATCGTTCTGATGGTGATGGGACCAGAAGGCATAATGGGTGCGACTCACTTGCCATTCTATGTGAGCAACCTGATATCCTACCTGAGGCTTCTGGCAATTGGCCTTGCTTCTGTGGGTGTGGCTTTTGCTGCAAATCAGTTGGCATTCTACGTTCTGATGCCCATGATCAGTGGTGTGGATGACGTGCACAGTGAGCTGACTACGATTGGAATCATCATCGGTATAGTTGTGTTGGTAATGGTCCATTTCATCAATTTGCTGCTGGGAATTCTGTCTCCGTTCATGCACCCCTTAAGGTTGCATTACGTGGAGATGTTCACAAAGTTCTACAGTCAGCACGGTGGTGGAATTGAATATGCGCCTTTCGGATATGGCCGAAGGTTCCTGAAAGATTGAAATTGTATTTAGTTAATGGAGGGATGAGAAAATGGTATTGACAGATGCTGGTATAATGTACGGATTGTTAGCTGTTGGTGCTGGTCTTGCGACCGGACTTGCAGGTATTGGTGCAGGTGTTGGTGAGCAGGGTATCGGCGCTGCTGTTGTCGGCGTTGTTGCAGAAGAGCCGGGCTTCCTCGGTAAGGGTCTGTTCCTGATGCTTCTGCCTGAGACTCTCATCATCTTTGGTCTTGCTGTTTCACTGATCCTGATGTTCGCCTGGTCACCCTTCGCGTCCCTGCTCTAAAGTCTCCACCCTGAGATTTAGCGAGGTCGAGTGGAATGGCACTAGACGCAGTGGTAGATGATATCCTTGCAGCCAACAAAAGCAAGGTCGAGGAGATAAACGCCGAGACCGAACAAGAAGTTGCAAGGATACTTAACGAAGCCAGAGAACGTGCCGCGGAAATCAAGTCCCGAAAAGAGGCAGAGTCAGATAGCGCTGTAGAGGCTCTGGAGCGCAGAGAAATTTCAAGCGCCAATCTTGAGACCAAGAGGGCAGAGCTTAACGTAAACAAGGATCTTATGGAGCAGGCCAGCCTCAAGCTCCTTGAGGCTGTATCCAAACTGCCCAAAAAGGACAACGAAGCCCTGATCAAGAAGCTCTTGGAGCCCTATGATCTGAAAGATATGAAGGTCTATTCCAGCAAGAAGGACCAGACCTTCGTTTCTTCTCTCGCCCCCAACTACGGTGGGAACATTGATACCGTCGGTGGCGTTGTTGTAGAGAATAAAGATGGGTCTATAAGATTTGACCACACCTACGAAACTCTGGCAAGTGAAGTGTTTAGCAAGTCTATGAAAGACGTCTCCGAGACCCTGTTTGGGTGAGGGCCATGCCGGTACTACGTTTGCCGAAGTTCGGAAAACCGGTGAAATACGCATACATCACGGGTAGAGTTAGGGCCATGAAGACCAAACTCATACCCCATGAGATGTATCAGAGAATGCTGGGCATGGACATACCTGAGATTACCCGATATCTAGAGGAAACCCAATACAAGGATGAGATCGACACGATGGCGAAGGATTATTCAGGTGCAGAGCTCGTAGAGTATGCAACCTTCGCCAATCTTGCAAAGACGTATCGGAAGCTCCTGCAGGTCTCGATAGACGAACCTCAGTTCCTCATTTTGGAATACTTGAGGCGCTGGGACATCTGGAACATAAAGACGATCCTCCGTGGCAAGTTTCATGGAGCCAGCGAAGAAGAGATCCTGGAGTATCTCGTGCCCGCTGGCGAGCTTGATCCAGAGTTCCTGGAAAGTCTTGTTAAGAAAGACACCGTAGAGGAAGTCATCCAGGCATTTGATGGGACTGACTATTACGATGCCCTGACCCAGTATGACGGGAAGATGCTTTCCTCTGTGGAGAACGCTCTCGACAAGCACTATTACTTCAGGATGGAACGTGCCGTTGGAGGCACCCTCTCTGTGGGTGGCGGTCTGTTGTTGAAGTATGTCCGAAGGGAGATTGATATCAGGAACCTGATTACCCTGTTCCGGATGAACAAAGCCGGAATTGAAGGCAGCGTGATACAGGAGAACCTGATAGAAGGCGGAAAGCTCAGCGACGATCTCAATCGGATGGCTGGCCAGTCCTATGGCGAGTTCATCAGGTCGCTCGAAGGTTATCCCTTCTGGAGTGCAATTGCGGACATTGCAAGCGAAGACGTCGATATAAGCCGGATAGAAGTTCGCCTCAGGGCATATCTGGTGAGATACGCTTGGGCTCTGTCCAACTATCATCCGCTGTCTATCCTCCCGGTGCTGGGCTACATTGTCAGCAAGGATACAGAGGTTTCGAACATAAGGAAGATCGTCCGTGGTAAAGAGGCCGGTCTATCCTCTGAACTCATCGAGGAACAGGTGGTGGCATAATGGAGGTTGCTGTTATCGGTAGCAGTGATGAAGTTATCGGATTCACTCTCACAGGAATACGCAAAGCATACGAGGCCGCCTCCGAAGATGAGTTGGTTTCAAAGATCGAGGAAGTCATGGGAGATCCAAACGTGGGCATCCTCGTATTGAACCAGGCAGACTTCAACAAGTTGGACACGAGAATGCAGTCAAGGCTGGTTGATTCCGTCAGTCCGACTGTAATTTCCGTTGGAACTGAGGAAAGCACAGAGATGAGAGAGAAGATCAAAAGGGCAATAGGTGTTGATTTATGGAAGTAGGCACGGGCAAAGTTCATCGAGTTGCCGGGCCGGTTGTGCAGGCTACAGGTCTAAAATCTCACATGTATGACCTGGTCCTTGTCGGCGATGAAGGGCTGATGAGTGAAGTCATCGGCATCGCCGGGGACAAGCACGTAATTCAGGTATACGAAGATACCGCCGGCGTAAAGCCAGGCGAGCCTGTCAAGGAAACCGGTGCACCATTAGTGGCGCAACTCGCTCCTGGAATTCTTACCTCTATTTATGATGGTATCCAGAGGCCTCTTACCAAGCTGGTGGAGGAATCTGGGAACTTCATCAGCAGAGGACTTTTCGTTGATGGTGTTGATCACAAGAAGAAGTGGGCATTCGAGCCGGTCGCCAAGAAGGGCGACAAGATCGAGGCCGGACAGACCATCGGAACCGTACAGGAACAGCTCCTCATCAAGCACAAGATCATGATGCCCCCAAGAATGAGTGGAACTATTAAAGAGATCTACTCTGGGGACTTCACAGTGGACGAGACCATCTGCGTGCTAGATGACGGTACTGAGCTTCCCATGATCCAGTACTGGCCTGTTCGAGCGCCAAGACCATCACGTGAGAAGCTGGCTCCGAGTGTTCCTTTGAGAACTGGACAGCGAGTCATAGACGGTTTCTTCTCCCTGGCCAAGGGCGGAACTGCAGCCATTCCCGGCGGGTTCGGAACCGGAAAGACCGTCATGCAGCAGACTCTTTCCAAGTGGTCTGATGTGGACATCGTGGTCTACGTAGGTTGTGGCGAGCGCGGCAACGAGATGGCCGACCTGCTGCACGAGTTCCCAGAGCTGGTGGACCCGAGGACCGACAGACCCCTTATGGAGAGGTCCATCGTATACGCCAACACGTCCAACATGCCTGTGGCCGCGAGAGAGGCTTCAATCTACACCGGAATTACCACTGGTGAGTATTACAGAGACATGGGCTACGACGTCATGATGACTGCAGACTCCACTTCTAGATGGGCAGAAGCTATGAGAGAGCTTTCCAGCCGTCTTGAAGAGATGCCTGGTGAAGAAGGATATCCCGCTTACCTCGGTGCGAGGCTTGCTGACTTCTACGAGAGGGCTGGCAGGGTGACCACTCTTGAGGGCGGCGAAGGTTCCGTCAGCATTGTTGGTGCTGTCAGCCCACCCGGCGGAGACTTCACCGAGCCAGTCACACAGAACACCCTCCGTATCGTGAAGGTATTCTGGGCACTCGACTCCAGACTCACCCAGAGGCGTCACTTCCCGTCCATCAACTGGCTGGACAGCTACTCGCTGTACGACCTGGACCTTGAGCCCTGGTTCGTGGAGAACGTATCTCCCGACTGGAACGCTAACAAGAGGCGGGCCATGGAGATCCTCCAGGAGAACGCCGAGCTCGAAGAGATCGTGATGCTGGTAGGTTCCGATGCACTGCCAGAGGATCAGCAGGTCACTCTCGAAGTGGCCAGGATGATCATCAACTTCTGGCTCGCCCAGAGCGCGTTCCACCCAGTGGACACCTTCTGCCCGTACCAGAAGCAGTTCGATCTGCTAGGCGCCATCCTGAAGTACAGGGATTTCGCCTTCGATGCTCTTGCCCGTGGCGTACCAAACGACGTGATACTCGGCACGCCCTCGAAGGACGCTCTGGCAAAGGCCCGACTGCTCGAGGACTACGAGCCTGAGCTGGAGAAGGTACTAGCTCAGATGGAGAGCGAGTTCAAGGCGATGTCGTAAGAGGGGGTTCACAATGACCAAGGAATACAAAACCATTAACGAGATCTCAGGTCCATTGATCTTCGTCGAGAAGACTGAGCCTGTGGGTTACAACGAGCTTGTGGAGATCCGGACCGAGACCGGTGAGATGAAGAGGGGTCAGGTTCTGGACACTTCTGATGACGTCGTGGTCGTCCAGGTGTTCGAAGGGACCGGCGGCCTTGGCAAAGAGAGCTCTGTCAAGTTCACCGGAGACGTCATCAAGATGCCGATGTCTCCCAGCATCATTGGTAGGGTCCTTTCTGGATCAGGACAGCCCAGAGACGGCGGTCCGCCAATCGTGCCAGACGTGGAAAGGGATATCGCCGGTGCGGCCATTAACCCCGCAGCCAGGGAAAAGCCAAGAGCTTTCATTCAGACAGGTATTTCCACCATCGACGGTACCAACACACTGGTTCGAGGACAGAAACTGCCCATCTTCTCTGGTGCAGGTCTTCCTCACAACGATATCGCTTTGCAGATCGCCCGTCAGTCCAAGGCTCTTGAAGGGGCCGAATCCTTCGCCGTGGTATTCTGTGCCATGGGAATCACCAACGAAGAAGCTCAGCACTTCATGGCCGACTTCGAGAGGACCGGCGCTCTTGAGAGGGCCGTTATCTTCCTGAACCTGGCAGACGACCCTGCTGTCGAGAGGCTGCTTACACCTCAGCTCGGTCTGACTGTGGCAGAGTACCTCGCCTTCGACCTGGATATGCACGTGCTGGTTATTTACACCGACATGACCAACTACTGCGAGTCCATGAGACAGATGGGCGCCGCCAGAGAAGAGGTGCCTGGAAGGCGTGGGTATCCCGGTTACATGTACACCACTCTCGCCATTCAGTACGAGCGTGCAGGCATCATCACCGGCAAGAATGGGTCCATCACTCAGTTCCCCATCCTCACAATGCCTGGTGACGACATCACTCACCCGATACCTGACCTCAGTGGTTACATCACCGAGGGTCAGATGATCGTATCTCGTGAGCTGCACCGAAAGGGTATCTACCCACCAATCGACATCAGGCCTTCTCTTAGCAGGCTGATGAACTCTGGTATTGGTGAAGGTCACACTCGTGAGGATCACAGAGCGGTTTCAGACCAGCTTTATGCCTACTATGCAGAAGGCTGTGATCTGAGAGGTTTGGTTGCCATCGTCGGTAAAGAGGCTCTATCAGAAAGAGACAGGCTCGTCCTGGAGTTCGCAGACGCCTTCGAGCGAAGGTTCGTCAACCAGGGCAGAGACGAGGATAGGTCCATCTTCGACACTCTCGATCTTGGCTGGGATCTCCTGAAAGAGCTGCCTGAAACGATGCTCACTAGGATCGACGACCACCTCATCAAAAAGTACCATCCCAAGTACAGGACATGAGATCATGGCCGTAATCAAAGGAACGAAGCCGACTAGAGCGGTCCTGATCGGCCTTCGAAAGAGGATCCAAACGGCCGAGTCCGGTCACGAGCTTCTCAAGATGAAGCGTGACGGTCTTATGGTCGAATTTTTTGAGGTCCTCAGCCAGGCCAGGACAATCAGACAGGAATTGGTCGAGGATTTCGTCAGATCTCAGCAGAGACTGAACATGGCCAAGGCTACGGAGGGTGCGCTCGCCATCAAGAGCGTGGCCTTCGCCCTCCAAAAAGAGCCGACCGTAGAGCTGGAAAGCAGGAACATCATGGGCGTCGTTGTGCCAAAGATTACGGCAGACTCTGTGCAGAAGCAGATGTTCGAGCGTGGCTACGGCATCATCGGAACGAGCGCTGCCATCGACGAAGCCGCAGAAGCCTATGAAAGCCTGGTGGACAAGATAATCACCGCTGCTGAAGTGGAGACTGCGCTGATCAAACTGGTGGACGACATTGACAGTACCAAGAGGCGAGTGAATGCTCTTGAGTTCAAGGTCATCCCCGACATCAACGACACCATCCGTTACATTGGCTTCTCCCTGGAAGAGATGGAGCGTGACAATACCGTCAAGCTGAAGATGCTCAAGGGCAAGGCCGAGAGGGCGGCGGCAGCCAAAGAAGCTGAAAGAAAGGCGGCTGAAGAAGCTGCAAAAGCAGCAGCATCCAAAGCGAAGCCAAAGGCCGATGAAGAGGCGAAAGCCTAAAATCGCGGCATTAAAACATGCCTGGCATACTCGAGCGGAAGGCAAATGAGTGGTTTGGAACACCCGAGAAGAAGGCTAGATTACTGCAGTGGCTCGTGTACATCTCGAACCTCTACATAATCCTCGGGTTGTTCATATTTATTTGGGTCCTCTACCACGAGCATTTAATTGCCCTGTGGAACGCTCTGAGGTAAGCCATGTCCAAGAGAGGGCACAATTCTCCTTGGAGAATTGTGTCTTGCTCATTTGTTTTTGGAATTCGTTTTGTCGAAGATTGGCATCATCATAGAGGCCCAGTAATTTTTCACTTTTCGACCATTTGGTCAGCAATCGTTTTTCCCTAAAGCGATTGTATTTTGGATTTAGGAAAAACTCAGGGCTAATCCCCGCCATTTCAATGGCGGGATACAGCCCGTGCCTACCGACATACTAATATGCGTATGGTGTCTAAATGTGTAATCCAAGATGGCAAAAAAAGATCATTAGATAAGTGCTAGAGGCTGCGTATACAACGTGAATTATCATTTCGTATGGTCTACGAAATACAGAAGAAAGGTTCTGATAGGTGACGTATCTGCCGATATCCATATGCTCCACGAGTTGATAGCAGAACAAAAGGGTGTGACTTTGATAACCCAAGAGATTATGCCAGACCATGTTCATCTATTTATGACGGCTCATCCGAAGTTCTCTCCCGCAAATATAGTCA
>Ga0272443_10003508_pt1 | contig 18408 bp, 15 predicted proteins | sample SSMAcet12_FD_193581 | JGI IMG/M metagenome (GOLD analysis project Ga0272443, IMG submission 193581) | Marine sediment archaeal communities from Little Sippewissett salt marsh, Falmouth, MA, United States - SSM-Acet-12 | ecosystem: Environmental > Aquatic > Marine > Wetlands > Sediment ... | reverse complement strand
CCGCTCGCACTGGTCTGCACCGGATTCACGGCATCCAGTCCGGCTTCGATCAGATCCTCCAGAAAGGGCTCAATGGCCCCGCAGGAGTGCAGCATGATCTTCACATGCGGGGCCAGCCGCTTTGCCAGTTCCCACATCTTCTTGTGATAAGGCTGATAATAGAGGCGGTACATCCCGGGATCGATCAGGGGTCCCTGGTTGGAGCCCAGGTCATCCCCGAAGACCATCACATCGATGGAAGGTCCCACCGCTGTGAGCCATTTCTCCATTTCCCTGCAGTAGATCCCGCACAGCTTCTCCGACAGCCGCAGTACGGCGTCAGGATACATTGCCGTGTAGCACAGGTAGCGGTCCATCCCGATCAATGACTGGGGGGTCTCGAACAGGTTCCCCCCGAACAGTCCGAGAATCGCCCGGTCAGTGGATCCACGGAGCTTCTTTGCGCCTTCGGCAAGGAGCCTCCATCCCTCCGGATCGGGCTCCAGGTGCGAACCCGGTCCAGGAACGGCACACCAGAGGCTCCGTTTCATCTGGCCTTCCAGGTCCCCGAAATCATCGTTCTCAAAATCACGATCTGCCATGGGGTAAAATATCTGCTCAAAATAGAGGCTTCCCTTTCTCTGCACCCCCAGGGGAATTCCGCTTTCGGAAAGCAGGTACCAGTCGCCCGCTTTCTCTTCCAGGCGGATCATGCCGGGGATCTTACAGGGAGTACCGTCGGGAAGGATCCACTCTTTCCAGTCGTCCTCCTCCAGCATGTACGCCCTTCCCAGTTCAACGGTATCCACCTGGAACCTTTCCAGTACAGGCTCCTCCACGATGGCCAGCTGCTGGATCATGTCATATACGTAGATGTTCCCGGATGTGATCCCCAGGGCTTTCTTCAGCCTGGCATATGCAATGGCGGAAATTCCCGAGGAGCGGTGTCCCCCGAAATCGACAGGGATCCTGTCCGGGCTCTTAAAATCCAGTGCGGCCAGTACCCTTTGCCTGGAGTTCATTGAAGGATCGGATGGTGAATGGTCGGCTGGTCCATATCCACCCAGGGCAGTTCTTCCAGGGTGAGCACGCGGTCACTCCCGTACAGCCGGAGGGTATTCCTGAAATCTCTTCCGAAGCCGTCCGGTTCCCCCCAGCTCATGAACCAGGTCCACCGCGGCTGCTCCTCCAGCTTATCGGGGGACGGATTGTCACCCACCTCACCCAGGGCGACGGGTTTGTCCCCGGCCAGTTCCAGGAGCTGGTCATAGTTCACCTGGTTGAATCCTTCCGAGTAGACATCGGTGGCAAGGATATCCACATAATCATCCCCGGGATAGTAGGTGCCGTGCGGATCCACCCCTTCTTTGAACTCGTTCGTGTTGTAAACCCAGATGAGGTTGTCCAGTCCTTGGAAATTCACGAACCGGTCGAACATCATTTGCCACAGTTTCTTATACCCGTTGTCTCCTTCCTTTTTGCCCCACCAGAACCATCCGCCGTTCATCTCATGGTAGGGGCGCCAGAGGACAGGTACTTTCGCGTACTGCAATTGTTTCAGGAACCAGGCGATCACGTCCACCTGCGACTTCCACCGTTCGTTCAGAAGGGTTCCGGGGGTCACCAGCTGGCTCCACTCCTCGTCGGTCAGGTCACCCTGGATGGATTCCCGGAAGGTCACCGGTTCATCCTGTGTGGGCGGCACCGCGTGCCACATGATGGTGATCAGAAACCCTTCGTGGTGGCGGCGGATGGCCTCATCCACGATCCGTTGCCTGTAATTGATCCCGTCCCAGTAACCGGGGAAGCTGAATCCGAAGTCCTGACCGAAGAGTGCCGGGTACTGACCAGTCATCCGGTGCACCACCGACAGCCTGGTGGATCCCACCAGCGGGGCGCAATGCTGCCCGGCGAGGGTATGTTTCCCGGAAATGGAATAGATGTAATTCAGCATCTCGATCGCTTCTTCCGAAGCGCCGGGTGTTACGGGCAGGACGTTCTGATCCTGCGGGTACATGGCCGTGAAAAAAGCCAGGAACAGGATTGAAAGCAGGATTGATCTGATTTTCATGGTAGTGCGATTGTAAGGATTGATCATGTACCCACGACGGAAAAATCTATTTCTATGACGAAAAAGGAGTAACCACTGTGCTCCGGGCCGGAAAGGTTATTCCCTCCGTTTCACATTGAATGCCGAAGGACCCTTCTGGCCGGATTCCACTTCAAAGCTTACCCGGTCGCCTTCGGCGATCTCGTCTTCCGTGTTGTTCACATGGACAAAGATCCTTTCCCTTGTCTCGGAATCCTCGATAAATCCGAATCCCCTGGATTCGTTGAAGAAAGTGACTTTCCCTTTTCTCAGCGGGTCGCGCGGGGCCTCGGTGCTTTTCGGTACGCTGACCTCGATGTCTTCCAGTTTCGGGCTCTCTATTTCATCGGGATCGGGAGGGGTGGAGGTGATGTTTCCCATTTCATCCACGTAAGCGATCATATCGTCCAGGCCGCCTTTCTTTTCGTTCTCTTTTCTGGCCAGCTTCTTCTTCTCCTTTTCTATTCTCTTCTTTTCTTTTTTCTTCCTTACTTCTTTTTTCTGAAATGATTCCTGTGATCGCCCCATGTAATGTTTTTTGGTTTTGTTCCCGTAAAAATAAACAATATTTCCAAATAAAAGGAGGCTGTCTTAAAAGTCGTTGAAGTCCGGGCCTTTGAGCCCGGCAACCTGTAAGACAGCCTCCGTTTGGTTCATCTCATCCCGTAACGGGGAAGTAATCCCTTTTACGAGATCTTAATCTGCCTGGCAGGTTTGGGTCTGGCCTCTTCCCGCTTGGGCAGAGTCAGATAGAGAATTCCGTCGGTATACTTCGCATCGATCTTCTCCGCATCCACCACTTCTTCAGGTACGGTGAATGACCGCTGGAAGGACCGGTAGCTGAATTCACGGCGGGTGATCCTGTCCCCGTCCTTCTCCTCGCGCTCATCCTTCTTCTCGGACGAGATGGTCAGCCTGCCGTTCTCATAGTTCACCTGGAAATCTTTTTTGCTCAGCCCCGGCGCCGCCACTTCAATGCTGTATTCATTGTCGTTTTCCTTCACATTGACCGCTGGCAGGGTTGAATTGGTCCCTGCGAAATTCCAGGTGTTCCAGTCCATCAGGTCTCCTTCAAACATTCTGTCGAACATGGAAGGAACCGATGGAAGCCAGTTGTTTGTTAATCTTGCCAGTGTCATGGTTACCTCCTTTTTTTATTGTTAGACATTTCGTTCAATATTCACCCTAATAAAATCAAATGACATGCCAGTAGCTGGATTCAGCGTGCTCTTATCATATAATATTATTGATTACCAGCAAAATAATAGAATCATGCCCGGACAGGATCCATGTGTCGATCCATGAAAAAGGCGTCATATTGACATGACATAGGTCCCTTTTTCCGGACAATATGACAGATTGCTTTTGGCGCATCTTTTTTCAACTTCAGCGGGTATCGAACGGTATGGTCTTTACTAAAAAAATCTATGTAAAACCCGTAAGCCATGAAGTACATCATCAACAATGAGAAATCCATAAAAAATACGCGTGAACGATCATGGACCTCTACCTGATCAACCAGATGTCCGTGGAGGAAATCGCCGAGATCAAGCAGATATCCGTGACTGAGGTGGAAGCAGTGATCAGGGAGGTCAACGCCGGGCTGATAAAAAACTCAACATCCTGAAATAAGCTCTCCGGTTGACTTATTGATGCCGGACAGGTAAAAATTAATCGCTTGTTTTTCTAAATATAATTGTTAAATTCGATTTGCATAGCGACTGGCCATGATGAATGAATAACATACTGTTCATGAATGCTTGATGCTCATTTGTTAATTGATGTTCTGTTTTCATAAATACATTTCCTTCCTCTCATTCTGCCTTATAATTTACATCGTTGGAGCAGTCAACTTAAGTGCCCGGTCTTCATCGAATAATCCTGTCGCTGAAAACCTGCCCCGCCTGAAGCAGATCGGCACGGAAATGAACCGGCATGTACTGGCGATGCTGACACTCATCAAGGAATATGAAAGAACCGCCCCGGTTTCAAATGAAGCGAACAGGGACATGCGGGGGACTTCAAGCGTCGAAATGAATGCCCTCCTGGGACAAATTGCCAGGCACAAAAGTTCGATTGATGGGCTGTATGAATCAGCCAATTTGATTCTCAGCCGGATAGAAGATCATTACCGGGGACTGGATGAAGAGAGGAAAAATGAGGCGGAGGCTGACTATACTTCAGCCATGTCCTACCGGGAAAAAATTGAGAAATATTACGGTTATGCTTCCCGCTTTTTTAAACCCTACGAAGTCATTGCTGTGACCAAGGATACAGCGGTTCCATCAAAAGTAATGCCCGGTGAGCGATTCAAAGGGACCGCGTCCGCTGATTTCGGCCGGTCCACATACCAGGCCGCGGGCACGAACGCTACCTATTCAAGAAAAATTGCCTTTGATGGTACGTACCAGGTCAATAACAGGACCAGTGCCAATGCGGCATTCAACCATCAGAACGAACTGATGCAAACGCAGTTCACTTCCACTTCGGTCAATTCCGGTATCTCCACAAAACCCTCTGAGAATTTAGACCTGGGGGGTACCATGGGATATCAGGACTACCGGGACAAAGAAACAGGCAGTAATTCCTATGGACAGCTCCATGCCGGCCTGCGGATTGCCTATGATCCGGGGGAACGAACGCGTTTTTACGGGAATTTAGGGATGCGCAACAAAGCATTTCGAAACAGGGCAGATCAGAACTATACCGGGGTTTATTACTCGGCCGGAATAGCTTTTATACCCGATCATCAAAGGAACCTGGCCTTTCAGATCCGTGGAAATTCACAGTTCAGTGAGGCAGATTACCTTCATTTCAACCAGATCAATCCACAGATCAGGTATACGAGTAATAAAACCCGGGATAAGTCCTTCGCATTCACTGTCGATATGGATATGATCGCTTTCGGGGTGACCAACCAGGCAAATGATTACCAGAAATTCAGTACAGATTTTCTATGGAGGAAAAAGAAAGAAAAGGAAATCAGGACCAGGAAGCTATATCTGTCCTCAAAACTGCATCCTTTCAATAACCGGCAGAATTACGGGAGATTCAATTACACAGTGAGCAGGCGGAGAGGTTCTGTCAGGGAAAAAAGGTCATCCAATACTACTTTCAGTACGCTGTTGAATGTGTATCTCCAGCGGGAAGAGTTGTTTTTAACGGATTATATGGACATCCGGTTTGACCAGTCCAGCACGGGCAAACGCAGTTTTTTCACATTCAATGTATTTAACAGGTTCTGGAACAACTTTGCCAAAACTGATACCACCCGGATCGACCATGTAACGGATCTCTATTGCAGTGTTGGGCCTTATTACCGGAGCAGGGGAGCAGGTAAGGTGAAACTCGGCAACCTGAAGATCGGTGTGATCCTGGGAGGGCATATTGCCTATAACCTGGATGAACAATTCATTGTCCGGACAGGGAATTCACTGAGGGGGGGACTGATGGCAAGCGGGTCCATCAGGATCTACAGGGGAAGCATCGCATTCACGGGATCCTATGAACGTTCACTCATCACGGCCAATGTTCCCGTGGACCCGGTTACAGATGATATTGACCTGGAGAATATCCTGTGGAGAAGGCCCAATTCGGTCCGGTTTAAGATTGATTACCGGCAACCGGTTGCAAAGAACTGGGACATCCATTTCAATGTAAGCAATTATCATATCAGGACCGATGCCACGATCCAAACCAGTGCCAATCCCATTGAACGCAGGTCTAACATGCGTATTTATGGGGGTGTGGTATACCGCTTTGCAATATGAAACTTCCTATATAAGATATCGTCATGAAACATATAACGAATGTTACTGGCATGATGGTGATCGCGATCTGCCTGCTATGGTTGCCTTCCACACTTCGATCACAGGATATACGAACCATCACCCTGAACGTGGACGGCAGGGCATATGGCGGCTGTCCCGGTCCCATCGACGAATTCACGATCACAGGCGCTGCCGGTATCTCCTGGATAAAAGTCACCGATAACTTCATGGGGGATGACTGGGAGAATGACAGGGGGATCTTATATGACGGTGCACCTGTTGTCGGTGCCACGGTAGTTGCCCCTAAAGGCCCACCTCCCTGCGAGGGTTGTGACTGGCAATACGTTAGGAATCTGTACGTGGTGGCACTGGGTGAAGGTACACTCACCCTGCGGGTTAGAAGGCTCGGTCAGCCTCCCTATCCCACCGAAGGTGAATTCATTGAAAGGACCGACCCGGACGGCGGGGTCGGGGGTCCCGGTTCAATTGTGCTTTCACCCGCAAATATCCAACCCGGGGCTACAATAAACATCCGCATCAACATACCTGCCAGGTTCAGGCAGCATATCGGTGAACTGATCCTTTTCATCCCCACCGGACCCGCAAGCCTGTCAAAACCCCCTCAGCGGGTAATCCTTCCTTTCCAGATTGACGGGGTATATGATTACCCATGGACAGTACCCATGGATATCCTGGGACCGAGCACCAATCCTGATCACCGTATTTCAATCAGGTTCGAGGCATATTCCAGCAGGCCCAATGCCAGCGGTGGATTTAACCGGCTTACCAGCGGGAGCACCATCCTGAATGTGGCGAGTACACTGGCAGTACGAATAGGGATACAGGGAAGGACGGTCCCCCTCGGAAGCACCAATGAATGGAACGACCAGCGGGAACGTGAGATATTCGGGGCCATTGACGGTGGCAGGGAGCCCTTTGAAACCAGGTGGTTTATCAACGGAGAGGAGGTAACGGCCACCCCCATCTATATGCCTGCCCAGAGGCAAAGAAAACTGGCAAACCAGAATGTCCTGGCAGATGCGGCAACGATCACTTTTGAAGCGACGGATGCAAATGGGAACAGCGCATCCGGGACCGTGTACGTGGGGATCAAAACTGACCTGGACTTTGAGTATTCGGTGCAGGGACGGGTGGTGGAGGCCGGTTCGAAGGTCACCTGGAAAGAGACCTCATCCAAGACGGTCACGGCAAGGATACTTCATGGAAGAATGCCTTTAAAGACACAATGGCTGATCAACGGGGAGGAATCCATGTCATCCACCCTGGTAAACACCAGGCATGCCCAGTTCACGGACCGGGAGATCCTCGGAAAGGCTTCTTCAGTCACACTGATCGTGACCGACGCCAATGATGTGCAGGTCAGGAAAACCGTGTATTTCGAAGATACGCAAGAGGAAGACGATGCAACCGACCAGGTGCCGGCTGAACCCGTGGGACCCGCCCCAACACCCCCTCCCATCAGCGGACCAAACTGGGAACCCAATCCGGATGTGGAATGGAACAACCGCCCCTGGCTGGATGAACGGGTACAGCAGTGCACCCGGGAATACCTTCAGAATATCGTGTTTTACATGGAGAATGAATACATCAAGTGGGAAAACACGGCCCTCCCCGATAATAAAAAACGCCCCATGTGGACTTCCATTGACGACTGGGGTAGGATCCTGAACCAGTACATGTCCACCAGCGGCGGTGTGGATGGCAACTGGGACAATCCCACACATTTTGTGTGGTCGGAATATAACAAGCTTTCTGCAAGCAACAGGTATGGCAGGACCGTCGAATATTATGTGAAATATGAATGCGGTTTGCTGGAACCATCCGGGGATGAACTCACCGATGCGATCGATGACCTGACAGATGACGAGGAGAACGACCAGTGGGATGCACAGCGGGTACAGGAAGCCCTGAACAACCTGGATGACCTGCTGGAGCAGGCCAGGACCCTGTACCGGCAGTTCAATGCCAATTATGACAAGTTCATGGATGAGATCAATGACCAGCGAACCAATCCCACCCAGAATGAAATGGTCGCTTTTACTCTTGCCTCAGCGCAGAGTCAATTCGATGATCATGGTATCACCAAAGACAGCCTTGATGCACTGGGCAGCGGGCTGATCGGGCAATCGGCGACCAATTCCGACATTGATATGTACCAGGTCATCAATGTCCTGTCTGAAGTAGAGGGTCAGGCAGGCGACATGACCAACAAACTGGAGGAAATGAAGGCTCTGCTGGCAACCTATGGGGGAGATGTTGACGAAATCATGCAGAACGGGCAGCAGATCGCACAGGAAGGCGTGGATCCTGAATTTGCACAGGACGGAGGTGTCAACGTGGAATTGTTCGGAGATGGCATGGACAATATCGGGGATGGCCTGCAGGATTACCTGTACGGGAATGTGCGCAGGGGGAATGTATTGATCATCCTGGACGATGTGGGGAATGTGGATGACGATATCTTCGAAGTTTCCATCGAAGGCAGGGGCCGGCTTGGAGAAACCCCTCCCGGCGGAAGACAACACTTTGACATTTCTCTGAACCCCGGCCAGTACAGGCTAACCATCAGGGGACTTTACAGCAACCCCGGCGATCCGAACTGCACCTACGGGATACAGGTATACGACCAGGACGAACTGATCCTGGATGAGGCGGATATCGTGATCATCAACGAAGAGACCTATTATTATATCAATATCCGGTGACAGGTCCGGACCCGCAGAGACCGGCGGGTCGGCTGGGACCTGTCCGGGTATCATGATGGATGACTAATCAGGAATGGTGTTGCGTGCTTCCCGGTCGGGATCATTCTGAACCTCGCACACATCGTTCAGGATCATGGTTTCTCCGTTCTCCTCGGTGTATGCGGGCCAGTCGGGCAGTCCCCCGCCGTTGGGATCCCCGGTGCGCATGAACTGCAGCAGTGCTCCGGACATTTTATCGGACAGATCCCTGGGCCGCTTGCCTCCACCCGTATGGGTGAGCATCAGGTCCGTGTTGGCGTACCAGAAGCAGATATCCAGGCAGTGGAAAGCCCTCATACGTCCACTGAACAGGGGCGGTTCCCAGCCGAACCAGGCCACGTATACCGGTGCCTGCTGACCGGCCTTGGCATTGGCTGTCCGGATGACCCCTTTGCGATTGCTGCTGATCAGGGTCATGATCTCCACGGGTTTGGCGTCCGGGAAGGCTGCCGCGTAGGCATCATACACCTCATCCGCACGATCACCCAGGCTGACCCGGAATCCCCGCTGTTCCCCTAGCATCTTTTTCGCATCCTCTGCGGTGATTTCCTCCAGTTCCGGATTGGTCCGTGCCATGGACCATTCATGGAACGTGCTGCTAATCAGCATGGGCACCCCTGAAGAAAGGCCATCCGGATCGGAAAAGAAAGTCCCCTCAGGGAGATGCACCCCGTCGGCGACCGGACCGAAGCTTCCCCGCATCCGCCCGCTTTCCCCCTGTTCCTCCGCACATTTCCTGGCTGCACGGTTGGCCAGATGGATGTATTCTTCCCATGGCATTTCCTGGAGCTTGTGTATTTCGGAAGGAGCCAGTCCAGCCTCCTTCAGGATATATTCACCCACTTTCCTGCTGTATTTCCGGTCGATGGCCTCGATCGTGGATCCGCTCAGCGGCACTGCCTTGTGGATCAGCCCCCTGGCTGCCGGCATGGCCAGAAGAACACACACCTTTGCTCCTCCGCCGGACTGGCCCATGATGGTTACATTGTCCGGATCTCCCCCGAATGCGGCGATGTTCTCATGCACCCATTCCAGGGCGGCAACCATATCCAGCGCCCCCACGTTTCCGGAGCTGGCACATTCAGGTCCCCCCACACCAGAAAGGTCAGAGAATCCGATGGGCCCCAGCCGGTGGTTCACCGATACAAATACGATATCCCCTTTACGGCTCAGGTTCTCACCCTTATATCCGTCCTGCTCGATCCCGTTTCCGTTGGTATAGCCGCCGCCGTGGAACCAGACCATCACCGGCCGCTTCTTCCCGTCCGCCAGGGCCGGAGTCCAGACGTTCAGCCTCAGGCAGTCCTCGCTGACCGCGTCGTAATTCCAGTGATCCACGAAAGATGCCCAGGGATTGTCATACCGGCCTTCCATGATCTGGGGGGCGGAATTCCCCCACCAGACTGCCGGGAACACATCCTCCCAGGGTTCCGGCTTCTGCGGCGGCATGAACCGGTTCTTCCCGCCGGTGTCCGCCCCGTAGGGAATCCCCCTGAACTGGTAGATCCCCCGGAGGATGAATCCCTGGACCTTCCCGTATTCCGTTTCTGCAATGGCGATGTCATCGCCCAGGAAAAGTACCTGGCCGACTTCTTCAGCCCCGGTTTCCTGCTGTGTTGTACAAGAAGATATAAAGACCAACGGGATCAGTCCCGAAAAGAGGATCCATATCAGTTTGATCATTGGGCGCAATTTCTCAGTGGATTTCATTTCATCAGATTTTAAATGGTTAATTCTGCTGTTTGATTAACTTTAAGATCAGAAGCCGGACATTTCATCGGGTTTCGCATAAATGTAACCAAAATTCTCTGATCAATCAGCCTGAAATTTAAGCAAATGAAACAAAATCTGACCATTTTCGCCTTCCTGTTCTGTTCGATCATTGCAGGATCGGGACAGGAAGCTCCCTGGCGGTTCAGCCGGGTAAGATCGCCGGAATTGCAGTCCGACCGCTCCGTCACGTTCAACCTGTTTGCACCGGAGGCTTCCGGGATTGTGCTCAACGGGGGATGGATGGGATGGGGAACATCTGAACCCCTTATCAGAAACGATACCGGACTCTGGTCGGTCACGGTGGGACCTCTGGAACCGGAGATATATACCTATGCTTTCTACGTGGACGGTGTGAAGGTGCTGGACCCTGCCAATACAGGCATAGTCCGGGACGGCAGGAGGTTTGAAAGCATGCTGCTGGTGCCCGGAGAGGGATCTTCGCTGTACATGGTCAGGGATGTGCCCCACGGCACCCTTGCCAAAGTATGGTATGAATCACCCACACTGGAAATGCACAGGAGGATGTACGTGTATACTCCCCCCGGGTATGAACAGGGCGGGAAGGAATACCCGGTGCTGTACCTGCTTCATGGAGGCGGGGGTGACGAGGATGCCTGGACCACACTGGGCCGGACCTGTCAGATCATGGACAACCTCATCGCGGAGAACCGGTGCAGGCCCATGATCGTGGTGATGACGAACGGAAATCCGGGAGATGCGGCTGCACCGGGAGAGGAACCCGTCCTTGAGGAAGAAAAACAACGGGGTGGCGCCTTTGATATGGGAACACGCCGGTTTGAAGAAAGCCTGGTGAAAGATGTGATCCCTTATGTGGAAGAGCATTACCGGACGCTGGACGGAAGAGAGAACAGGACTGTCTCCGGCCTTTCCATGGGCGGCATGCAGACCATGAACCTGGGATTCGATTACCCGGAGATGTTCGCTTATTACGGGGTGATGAGCATGGGGATCACAGAAAATGACCGTTCAGGAAGGGACTGGTTTCCGGACCTTGAAACCCGCATGCAGCACCTGAAGGAAAGCGGTTACGAGCTTTACTGGATCGGATGCGGCACGGATGATTTCCTGCACGATGCAGCGTTGAACCTGGTGGCGGAAATGGAAAAACGTGACATGGAAGTTGTTTACCTAGAAACCGGCGGGGGACACACCTGGAGCAACTGGCGGATCTACCTCTCCGAGCTAGCTTCGCTGCTGTTCAGGTAGATCATGATCTTCCTGTTGCTTTTGTGGTCCTGATCCCGGAGACGGAACTTGCTTAGTTATTCCAAGCAGGCTCTCGAAATTCCTGGGAGCCAGGAAACCTGTCCGGTTTTCCACACGTGTGCCTGTCAGTTCGTTGGGCTCCACCTTCAACATTTTAAATTATCAAGCGGGCTCTGAACATTAAACTTATTTTTATTAAGTACGTGGGTGTAAATCATAGTCGTCCGAACATCTTCATGACCCAGTAACTCCTGAACAGTGCGAATATCATAACCATCCTCAAGAAGATGGGTGGCGAATGAATGCCGGAATGTATGAAAGGAGGCATTTTTGTTTATGTTGGACTTTCTGACAGCGGACTTTACTGCTTTTTGCAGGTAACTTTCGTGGCGATAATGTTGTTTAAGGGTTCCTGAACGAGGATCGATTGCGGGTTTTTTGGCCGGAAAGATATATTGCCATTCCAGTAACTTCGGTGCATTTGGATATTTACGCTCCAGAGCTTCCGGCATTGAAGCTCCACAAAATCCTGGCAACGACATATTTTCCTCCAATCGGATCCCGGCCTTCTTTACCTGCATGTTTAATTGTGGTATTAAAGAGGTTGGAAGGATAGTCCTCCGGTCATTGTCCCCTTTGCCCCGCGAATAATTATTTCTTTCAGGCTGAAATCTAAATCCTTAACCCTCAGATTCAAGCATTCGGTTAATCGCAATCCACCACCGTATAATATTGAAGCCATCAGGTGAAATTCACCCGTCAGGTTTGAAATCACTTTGTGTGTTTCTTCCCGGCTAAGTACCACGGGTAGTCGCTTGCCAATCCTTGCATTCCTGAAATCTAAATTGGCCAGGGGAATCTTTAGTACTTTTTTATACAAAAAGACCAGAGCATTTAATGCCTGATTCTGAGTAGAGGCAGATACCTTTCTCTCAACAGCAAGATTGGTAAGGAAATCCCCTATCTCCCTTTCACCCATCTCTATTGGATGTTTTTTGTCGTGGAAGACAATATACCTGTATATCCAACTAATATATGTTTTTTCAGTGCTGTAACTGAAATGGTTGGAACGGATTACATCCCTGACATGGTCTAAAAATACTGAATGCTTCATTCCATAAGATCAATTAGAAAAATATGATAAATCCAGAAGGTTCGCTCAAATAGATATGACGAGTTTGCAATGATCAGCATGCACCGTCATAGTTTTTTTTTAACTTGAACACAAAAATGCCATGAGATTCAAGTTCTGTGTTCACACAAGCTTCAGTTAGGTATGCATAGATACCCTCGTGTGGGTATGCAAAATGCATCCAGACATGACAAGTCGCATGATAAGGATTGTCAAACTCAGGGATCGAAACATCGTGTGATTACCAAAACTTCAATCACGGCAGATTTCTTACGGCACTCTCAACTGATATTCCTGGGAGTTGCGTGGCGAAGCATTGAGAAAATCAATGTTCCAAATAAAATCTCCAACATAATATTCAGAAGCTTTCAAATACAACGATCATATTATCCCGTTAAAACCACAGTGTAATAATCCCGTATCAGCATCCTACACCGCAATAGGCAGCAGAATATATGTTATATGTAGGGAAGTGAATATCTAATAGAAACTTGATGGACCAAACTCGACCTCTAGATATTATTTTAATCCAGCATGTATAGTTGATAGTAAGATATGGAGTCTTTAGACTTGATTACAAGGATTATCGGGCTCATTTGCGCCCTCCTCTTTGTAAGTTCTGTGGCAATACGCTTTATTTATACTTCCCAAAAGGATTCAATAGCAACCGCCGTCAAAGATATTATGAAGTTCAAATTTGGATTTCCAATTTCAAGATCAGGTTTAGAGGACGGTTCAAATGCTCAAATAGTTATAATTATTAATATTCTTCTGAGGCTTAGCTACGTATTATTTGTAATCATTTGGCCCCTGATAATAATTTTGGCAATAGCCGAGAGCATCTGAGTATGCAATTGAAATATAAAGACGATATCTAAATCTGAGCAAATTCAAAACCTTAGTTCGCAAAACCCGCAAACCTTATCCAGAAACCCAATATCTGGACAAACATACGAGTATTCCCTGTCGGGAATTCCCTGATGTTACAGTACAAAAACACACTGGTATAAATAAAGCATATAACAATCCACTAAAGCCGACCGTAACGCGTGTCACGCCCTTTGCGGAAAAAGCAAATCCCGCGCCACGCTACGGCGGCTTAGTTCCACCGTTAGGGCCGACGCTTCGCGCGGCCCTAACGGCCGGCGACTGTACCCATCCGCTTGTCAGTCTGCGCTCGCGCAGCCTTACAATCGACTGGAACCGACCAGCATGTCGCCAAGCAAGCTTGACTCCAAACTGGCGGCTCACCCGCCGGCCGTTATACATACCCAAAAAGGTTACGGAAAGGCCTGATAGGACATTTATCTGGCGCTTATGTAAAATATTATTGGTATCTTGAAGAAAAACGCATATGTCTGTAGAAGAGATTCTTCAAGAGATTACCCATCTATCCGAAGAAGAAAAATCGAGAGTTATAGAGTGTCTCGTTGGACCTGGCTTGTTTGAACAACAAGTTGATACAATAAGTATTAGAGAAGAAATTCATAATAGCAGCCCAATAGAGTGCCCTCATTGCAGAAGCAGAGAATGGATAAGATTTGGTTTTTATCGTGGGACCCAGAAATATCGGTGTTCAGAATGTAACAAAACCTTTACATCTCTTACAGGATCAAGTGCATACCGTATACATGATAAAGAAAAATGGAAAAAGTATTTCTCGTGTTTATTGGCTGGCAATAGCCTTCAAAGATGCGCCTCTGAAGTTGGGATAAGCTATAAGACTGCCTTCAATTGGCGTCATAAGATCTTGAGATCATTTCGTGATATTGGTCGTGAAAAGCTTACGGGTGTTATCGAAGCAGATGATACATATTTCCGCGATTCAAAGAAAGGTCAGAAGGTACTTGGAAGAAAACCCAGGAAAAGAGGAGGCTTTGTAGGGCATGTTGGCCCAACACGAGATCTTATAAGTGTTGTAGTTGCAACAGATAGAAGTGGCAGGATTGCCCTTAAAGCAACAGGAAAAAGAAGGCCTACAAGTCAAGATATCATTGAAGCTCTTGGTAAATGGGTCGAGAAAAAGAGAAATCCTCGAAGAAAGACAATTTTTTGTACTGATCAATACACTGGCTATAACGCCTTTGCCCGAAAAAAGAATCTTTTACATAAACGAATACCTAGCTGGGACAGAAAATGGACAACTAAGAAGATCTATCATTTGCAACACGTTAATAATGTCCATAGTAAGCTGAAGAAATGGATTAGGCAATTTAATGGTGTTTCTTCAAAATACTTGCCTAACTACTTGATATATTTCAAAATACAGGAAATAATAAAAGAATACTTGGATCAGGAGAAGACACTTTTAAAATACTCGCTCAAGAAGAACAATACGTATTTACCTGTAAACAAATTCAAACAACATTTCAATAAACAATACTATTGTACATAAGCGCCATTTATCTTTTAGATATGCACAAACCATGCTACTTAGCTATCAATAATAACTGCTAAAGACTCTGAAAATGAAGAATATCATATTCGAAAAATTTGTGCTTTTATATCTGTTCTCAGTTTTATGTTGGTCTTGCAGTCAAAAGAATACCAGCGATGAAATCAGCAAAAGTTTTGAAGCTGATTTACGGAATTTTATGCTCGAGTTTACAGAAGAAACAAATGTTCCAGGTATGGGATTCGCCTTTTATTCCGATACAGTAGGAACTATAATGCTGGTGGTTGGGAAAGCAGATATTGAAAATAACATTTCCCTGGAATTAAGTACTCATTACCCGATCCAAAGCACCACCAAAATGTTTCTTTCAATTGTAACTTTACAATTAATTGAAGAAGGAAAGCTTTCCCTGGAATCTACCATTGATCCTTGGGTAGATGGCGTTCCCAATAGCGAGCATATTACTATCAGGCATTTGCTGCAACATACCAGCGGATTAAACCCTTACCAGGCAAATACTGAATTTATTGATGAGTATTATTCGAATACTGAAAAAAAATTCAATCGTGATGACTTCATAAATGCAGGACTAGCAATACCGTACAATACTGAAAATTTTGGGATTCATAATTATGCAAACACCAATTTCCTGATACTTGCCAATATTACAGAAACAATTACGCAACATACCATTGGACAGGAGTATAGCCAGCGTATTTTTAAACCTGTCAAAATGAGTAGTACGTACTATAAGCCAGAAATGTCTAATGATACTATCGAGATTATTAGATGTTATAAGAATGGGCAACCGATAGATTTAGAGAGGACAAACTTTTTAAGCAATGCAGCTGGCGGTATTATATCAACCTTGGGTGATATGATGAAGTTTGCTCATTGGATTCTGGATAACAAGTATTACATTCCTATGTCGTCCGAGCTTATTGATAATTTCACTGTAGACGATAAAACATTTAAGTACGGTTTTGGCCTGGAAGTGATTAAGAACATGTACAGTACAACTTTGCTGGGTCATGCAGGAGGTAATCCCGGGTTTATTCATGAATTCTATTTTTCAACAGAAACCGGAGAAATCATCATATTTTTCTTTAATGAGTGGCCAAGTGAAGGAGGTCCTCAGTTCAGGGCGGCATTGGATACATTACTTCAAAGATATAGGTAAACGAAATGATGTTTAGGATGTAGAACAAATCACTAAAACCGACCGTAACGCGTGTCACGCCCTTTGCGGAAAAAGCAAATCCCGCGCCACGCTACGGCGGCTTAGTTCCACCGTTAGCCAGCTAATTGAAAAAAGGGATTCTCATGTATGAGAAGATTATAAAATACCTGTTAGGCGGATTAATAATTGCCCTTTTTATCTCCTGTCAGCAAAGGGACAAAGATACGATTACAAAACAAGAAGCTATTGAGATTATCAATCAATACACTAACGTTTTAGCCAAAGGAGATTCTTCAGGCATCCTTCCCTTCTGGAGTTCCCGATCCTCTGCAAAGCCCGGTTTCTGGTACATGCACGCCTATATAGGTGGCCGTTTACAGTTGTCCCAGTGGCCGGACTTTCTGACTTCCTTCGCTCCCCAGGTTCAGGATGTACGCACGTCAGGGGAACACTTCATCATAGATTTGATCTGGGTAGAAAGAGATTCGTCAGTCATTCATGAGAGACGCTCATTAGAAATGCGGTACTACGTCATTCAAGAGAAGATGCGCTGGGTTTTCATCAATCCGATTGATTTGCTCACACAGGATTGGGAATCTTACAAAAGCGACCATTTTATCTATCATTTTCCCAAAGAGATTCGCATTGCTGATCACATGAACGAGATCAGGGCGAGTGATGAGTCCTTCAAGAGAATGCTCCGCTTCTTCGAAATTGAAATGACCGAGAGGATGAGCTTCTACACGCCGCGCACTGCGCAAGAATGTGGTGAACTGATTCTGCACCCCCCAGCGAACGGATATGCTCCTTTGCCACCTAAGAGCTGGCTGAAGCACCCTGTTGCCTCATACAAAATCATTTCACCCGCATTCTATCATCCCCATGAAGTAGCCCACTCGTTGACTGCCTTAGCAGGTATCGTCTGCAGTAACCACATTGTCTCAGAGGGTTTCGCAGTTGCTCTTGGGGGCGTGACAGCGACAACCGAAGATCTGACCCTGGCCGAATCCAGAAATCTTCTGGAGGCGTCTAAGCTTATACCCCTTGCTGAGTTTTGTTCAATGCCGACCAGCGAGTATTTCCGGAAGAATTACATCACGTATTACGAATCCGGTGCATTGATCAGGTTTCTTCACGAACGATTTGGCATGGAAAGGCTAAGATTATTCTGCTCAAAGACGGAAGATTCTAACGATCTCAGCGAAATCCTGAAGGACGTTTACGATATGTCTGTAAGTTCTCTCGAGTGTCAGTTTCACGAGTATCTGCTCAGTAACGAGAAGCCCAATATCGGTTATGACATCCCCCCAGGGGTGATCCCGGTGTTTTCCATGGATGATCCTGAGAATGACGACAAAGGTGACGGCGACTATATATATCCTCAACATCCGAATTTCGAGGATGGTGTGTTCGACCTGAGACATTTTGCTGTGTTCAAAGATAAAGAGAATGCCTATTTCAGAATCACCATGTCCAAACTCATGAAGCCGACACCCTATCACGAGGGCGGTGATCTTTTTATACCGTGCATAGTGATTGCTATCCATAAAGGAAAAAAAGTAGGAATGCTTCAGAATCGTGTTTGTCATGGTGTGCTTTTACCGCCCGAGGAAGGCTACAATATCAAGTTGAACATAGGCTGTGCGATTTCGCTTTCGAATCACCTGGGCAAGGTGTATATCACAACACCCGATATCTTGTACGAATACGTTGATGAGAAAGACTCATCCATCGACTTCTCTCTCCCGCTTGATTTGATCGGCGAACCAAGAGCAGATTGGAAGTATTTCGTCGGGATTGGCTTGACCACCAACCGCCTCATGAACTACATCCATGGCGGTCCTACATTTGTGCATCAGGACCATCGAGCATTCATCAGCGGCGGGAATTATTCTCAAGGGAATCCGGATTTCATCGATATTTTATTGTCGCCTTCCATAAATCAGGAAAAAGTGCTCAGTCAATATGACGTGCCAAAGAACATTAAGCCAATTGTACCGATGGTTGAAGGCTCGAATTAATTTTATTCAGCGTTTAATAATGGATTCTTTTCGATGAAAGCTGGCTAACAATGAACTAAAGCCGACCGCTCACGCGT
>Ga0272443_10003507_pt1 | contig 18409 bp, 17 predicted proteins | sample SSMAcet12_FD_193581 | JGI IMG/M metagenome (GOLD analysis project Ga0272443, IMG submission 193581) | Marine sediment archaeal communities from Little Sippewissett salt marsh, Falmouth, MA, United States - SSM-Acet-12 | ecosystem: Environmental > Aquatic > Marine > Wetlands > Sediment ... | reverse complement strand
TGCGCTGCTCCGGTCGGGCGTCGAACGGGTCATCGCGCTCGGCGTCCTCCACAGTGGCGGCGTCGCGCCCTATCGAACGGCGCTGGACCGGTCGCAATCCGACGAGGTGCGCCTCGCCGCCTACGGGGAGGTGGTTGGGGGATGGCTCGTGCCCGAAACGGGGATCGACACACCGTTCGGCGATCTGCCGACGCTCGAAGTGCCCGAAGAAGAACGCGTTCCGGTGCGGCTCGACCGGCACGGGCTGCTTGCCGACGAATTCTCCCTCGACACGTTCTGCGCACTCGTGAAACGTGCAGCGGCGTTGCGGGACGTTCGTCCCCCGGCGATCCTCCGCCTCTTCGTCGGACCGACTCGGCATCCGATCGACGGATCGTTCGCCGTCGCCGAGCGACTGGCGGGATGGGTCGGCAGCGTGGTCGCGGCGGACGGCCGACCGGCGGCGATCGTGACGACCGGTGATCTCGTGCACTACGGCACGGCGTATGGCGATCCGGAGGCCGATCCGGCGGAGCGGCTCGCTGCGATGGAGAGCCGGTTCCGTCGAACGGTCGAGCGTCTGCTCGAGGCCGGACTCGTCGACGGAGACTGGGCGGGTGCGCACCGGCTGGCTTCCGATGTCCTGCGGAGCGATCAGCGGGCGATTCTCCCCGTCGTCTCGGCAATTCTGGGGCCGGCGCGGGCCCGCATTCTTCACTTCGAGCTGTCGGACTACAGTGGGATCCTCGGCGTGTCGCCGCCGTGCCGGGTGGCCTCGGTGCTTTCCGTCTACGAACGGCGCGACCCTGCTCGCGGGCATTGAAGGCGCGACGGCCGCGCCGTACCCTGGAGCATCTTGGAGCGTGCAGGAACGGGTGCTGATGCGATGAGCAGGACGAAGACGATCGGAGTCGTGGGCGGCATGGGGCCGATGGCGACGGTCGAGTTCTTCCGCCGGCTGGTCGCGAAGACCGACGCCGCGTCCGATCAGGAGCACGTGCACATCCTGATCGACAACGATCCGTCGGTGCCGGACCGGACCGGAGCGCTGCTGCGCGGGGAGGAGAACCCGGTGCCGGCGCTCCAGCGGATGGCCCGTCGGCTCGAGGCAGCCGGGGCCGAGCTGCTCGCGATGCCGTGCAACACGGCGCATGCCTTCATCGAGGAGATCCGCGTCGCGGTCTCGATCCCGGTTCTCGACATGATCGAGGAGACGGCCGCGGCGGTCGACGGCGGACCCGTCGGCCTGCTTGCGACCGATGGGACGATCGAGACCGGCCTCTACCAGCGTGCACTCGCGACGCGGCGGATCGATACCGTGTCGCCCGGGGCGACGGATCAGGCGACGGTGATGGAGATCATCCGCGCGGTCAAGGCGGGCGAGGACCTCGACCGGCTGACGGGTCGGATCGCCCCGGTGATCGATCGGCTCGCCGCGGCGGGGGCGAAGGCGGCGGTCGCCGCATGCACCGAGCTGTCTTTGCTGGCGGGAAAGCGGTTGGAGATCCGATGGATCGATGCGCTCGACGTGCTGGTACGGGCCGCATTGCGGCACGCCGGCGCGCGGAGCGTTGTGAACGGAGAGGAGACGCGATGAGCGACTGGAAGGCACGGATCGGCGAGGCGGTCGACGAGATGGACGGGCGGCTGCGCGATGTCGCAAAGGATCTGTTCGAGCACCCGGAGGTGAAGTTCGAGGAGGTCCGTGCATCGAAGCGGCTTGCGGCGGAGTTGGAGGCGGACGGTTTCGACGTGGAGCTCGGCGTCGCCGGGATGGAAACCGCGATCCGCGCCGTCCACCCGGCGTCGAGCGACGGCCCGACGGTGGCCATCCTCGGGGAGTACGACGCGCTGCCTGAGATCGGTCATGCCTGCGGCCACAACCTGATCGCCGCCGGCGGCCTGGGTGCGGCGCTGGCGGTCGGATCGGTCAAGGCCGATCTTCCCGGCACGTTGGTCTTCTTCGGCACGCCGGCCGAGGAGGGCGGCGGGGGGAAGGTCCTGATGATCGAGGCCGGCCTGTTCGACGGCGTCGATGCGGCGATCATGTTCCACCCTTCGGCGAACACGATGGTCGGCCGGGGAAGCCTGGCGATCACCGAGGTGAAGATCGAGTTCGCCGGCAAGCCGTCCCATGCGTCCGGCAGTCCCGAGAAGGGCATCAACGCGCTCGACGCCGTGATCCAGACGTTCAACGGCATCAACGCGCTCCGTCAGCACATCAAGGACCGCGCTCGAATCCATGGGATCATCACGCACGGCGGAGTGAAGCCGAACATCGTCCCGGAGTACGCCGCCGCCGAATTCTACGTTCGCGCGCCGGAGAACGACTACCGGGACGAGCTGCTTGGAAAGCTGCGCCGGTGCGCCGAGGGTGCCGCGCTGGCGACCGGAGCGACGTTGACGTGGAGCGAGATCGGCCACGCGTACAAGGCGATGAAGCCGAACCGGATCATCGGCGAGCGGTTCCTGTACTACATCGTGGAGGAGGGTATCCCGCACAACCCGCAGAAGGACGATTCGATGGGCTCGACCGACATGGGAGACGTCACGCAGGAGGTGCCGGGCATCCATGCGTACGTCCAGATCTGCGAGGACGACATCGCCGGCCACTCGCGCGAATTCGCCGAGGCGTCGGGCTCGGAACGCGGTGCGGTGGCGATGCTGGCGGCCGCGAAGGCGCTGGCGATGACGGCGGGCGATCTACTGGCGGAGCCGGGCCTGTCGGAGCGGGCCTGGGAGGAGTTCCGCACGACGTAGTCGGCACCGCGAAGGAGGGAACGGGCCCCGCGCATCGGCGCGGGGCCCGCCTGTTGGGGGTGTGCGGAGAGGCACACAAGCCCCGGATGTTTTGGTGGTGCGTCGAGCCTAGAAGCCGTAGAGGGCCGGATCGACGGCACCCAGTGCGGAGGGATCGAACAGCGCAAGCGTCAGGGGCGGCGTCGGTCTCCGCAGATTGGAGATCGTCACCGTCGATGTGGTGCCCTCGGCATGGTCGATCGTACGAATGACCTCGGGGACGCGATCGCCTTCGAACTCTCCGAGGGCGAGGACCGCCATCTCCGTTTCGAGCGCATCGAGGTCGCTGTACGCCTCCATCCTAAGCGACAGGAAGTCGACTCGGTCGACCCACAGCAGCACACGGGCGTGGTCCGCCTCGACATCGGGCTTCGGCGTCAACTCGAGCCGCCAAACGTCGTGGGTCTCGCCGTCGACATCCAGCGTCTCCTCGCCGATGAGGATCGCATCGTAGTCGTCACGCAGGTCGCCGGTGCCACCGAGGTCGCCGTAGCTCATCGAACTGCCGGCGAAGCTCCCGGATTGATCCTCGTCGGAGACGAGTTCCTTCGTCAATCCGAGCGCCGGAAGGTAGAGCCACATCCGGCCGTCGAGCGTGTCGTCCTCCGGGGTCTCCATCAGGAAGATCGAGCCGTCCTCGTCTCCGCCGGAGAAGTACATCAGAACATGCGTCGTCTCGTCGGCATCGTCGGCCTGCGCCGTATCGAACGTCGTCAATTCGAACAGGTGAAGCGTGTACTCGGAGGTGACGTCGTTCCCGTAGTCGTTGTGCATCGCCATCGTCGCGAGGACGCCGTTCGCATCGTCGGTGTCGACCGAAAACAGGTCCTCCATCTCCGCCAGGATCTCGTCCGCGGTGATGCCGAACGTGGCGAACGCCGCCCCGATCACCATCAGACCGCCAAGAACGGTTACCAGCATCGTGTTTCGTTTGAACATCGTGGTCCTCCTCATGATTGTGATTCGCTTTCCTTCGCGACGATCCCCTTCTCGTTCGAGCGCGCGCGTCGCGTGCGGTTCCGTCCGGGGCGCCGCGCGGCGAGGAACCGCGGCTGCCATTGCGCGAAGATCGCCGGGATGACCGTCAGCGCACTGAGCGCGCTGACCGCCATCGACAGAGAGATCAGGCCGCCGAAGCTCTTGAACGCGCTGAACGCGGAGAACGTCAGCACGAGGAAGCCGGCGATGACGGCGGCCGCGTTCTGAACGATCGCCAGCCCCGACGTGCTTGCGGTCTCGACGATGGCCGCCCGTGGATCGCGCCCCGCGCGGACCTCGGCCCGATATCGGGAGATGAAGTGGATCGCATAGTCGATCCCGATTCCGATCGTGATCGACGAGATCATCGCGGTGGCGATGTTCAGCGTCATCCCGCCGAACCCCATCGTCCCGAAGTTCATGACGATGGCGAACACGAGCGGCAGGGCGGCGATCAGTCCGGCCACCGCGGACCCCATCAACAGCGCCACGATCGCGGCGGCGATGACGACCGACGTCGCGAGACTGATCAGCTGGCTGGAGACCAGTTGTGTCGTCATCCGATGTTGCAGTCGGGTCGAGCCGACCATCACGCCGTGCAGTCCGTCGCCGAGTTCGGTGTCGAGGTAGGTCTGGATCGACGTGACCAGCGTCGCCAGTTCGTCGGAATTCAGCTTCGGGTAGAAGCCAACGATCTCTCCGGCGGAATAGTCGCCGAGCGCCAGACTCCCGAGGTCTCCGCCCTGGAACGAAAACAGCAGCAACAGCTGCGATACGAGTCTCCGGTCGTCTGGAATCGAGTCGTAGGCTGGGTCATCCCCGTGGAACTTGCGATGCAGCTCGCGCACGAGGTCGGTGATCGACAACGTCTTGCGCACGCCGAGTTCCTCCAAGTACGCCTCCAGTGCCGCCATCTCCTCGAGCACGGCCGGCTCCTTCAACCCGTCCCGTCGGCCGGTGTCGATCTCGATGACGACACGCTCGCTGCCCGAGAAGTGCGCCTCCATCACGTTCATCCCCTCGACGGCGGGATGGTTCTCGCCGAGGAACGCCGACGTCGAGGAGTCGATCGGCATGAATGGGATGCCGACGGCGAAGCCGCCGAGGACGATGGCGGAGATAACGAGGATCGTCCGACTGTGACGTCCGACGAATGCGCCGTGGCCGCGGAGGATCCGGGAGATCCATCCGACGTGAATCCGCTGCGCCCGAGGTTTCGGCGCCGGGAGAACCGAGAGCAGTGCCGGGATCAGCAGAAGGGACAGGATCATCGCGATCGCGACGCCGATCCCGGCCGCGAGGCCGAACTCGGCGATGACGGGCATGAACGACGTTAGCAGGGCCATGAACCCGGCCATCGTGGTCAGACCGGTCATCAGGACCGGGGCATGGATTTGAGCCATCGCATGCCGGATCGCATCGCGCTTCTCGTCTCCGGCTGCGGCGCGCTCGTTGACGTGGCTGAGGATGTGGATCCCGTACGCGATCCCGATCGCCAACAGCAGGATGGGGAGGATGAACGAGATCGCGGTCACCGCCATTCCGGTCAGGCTGATCAGCCCAAACGCCCACACGATCGACAGCGCGACGACGGCCAGCGGGATCAGAACGCCGCGGATCGAGCGGAAACTGGCGTAGAGCACGGCGGCGATCACCAGCAGGACGATCGGAAGGAGGATTACCAGGTCCCCGGCCATCGACTCACTGAGCGATTGCGACATGAAATGGACGCCGCTGAGATAGAAGGTGAATCGGTCGCGATACGAGTCGACGATGTCGGTGATCCGACGGGTCAGCTGGACGTTGTTCGCGTCGTCGGCGTACGTGACGATCAGGTTGACCGCCTCGCCTTCGCGGGCGATGAGCACGCCGGCCAACGTGTCGTTCGTCGTGACACGATCACGGTACGCGTCGATCTCCTCCGGAGTTGCCGGTGCGGCCTCCTCGGGAGCCGCGGGTCCGACCTTCAACGAGTCGGCGGTCGCCTCGATGATCTGTGCATTCAATGGCGACTGGACCTCGTCGACGCCGGGAAGCGCCTCCAACTCGCGGGTCAACGTCTCGACGGCTTCGAGGACGGATGGGGTATAGACGCCGTCCGGCTCGACCAGCGCGATCATCAGCGCATCGTTGGAGCCGAATCGGGCCTCGGCCCGTTCCGCGGCGACGTATGCCGGATCGTCGTGGTCGATGTACGACTCGAAGTCCGTGTTGACGACCAGTCCGGGCAGCGCGATCCCCAGCCCGATCGTCGCGACGGCTACGGCGGCGATCGTCGGCCACGGGTGGTCGACGATCCACGAGAGGAGCCGCTTCATCGCAGCCATCCACGCATTTCGTAGTACGACGCGAGGAGGCCGACCCACAGGTCCTCGGCGACGTCGGCAGGGGTTCCGATGCCGTCGAAGACCGCTCCGAGCAGCGCGTGCAGCGGCTCGAGGACCGAGAGGGCCTCGGGCGAGGTGGCTGTGCGATGACTGTAGAGCAGCCACACCTCGTGCACCGTGCCGTCGTCGATCCCGGCCGGGACGATCAGGATCAGGTCGAACGGTTCGTCCGGGACGACGGCTTCGGCCAGGGGGTCGACGTAGCTCGTTGAGACGCTCTCGAGGCGAACCTCGAGGTCGACGCCGACGTCGCGGAGGATGCCGGCCAGCGCGCCGACGCGCATCGTCGTCGCGAAGGTTCGGGACTCGTCGATCAGCAGGACGCGGGCTGCCAACGTCTCCGGGGCTGCAGACGCGGCCGGCTGGGCGAGCCCTGCGACACCGAGGACGACGGCCAGCGCGATCGATATCGTTCGGATTCTTCGGTTCATGCGATTCCTTCCTTGCTCATTCCGCTCCATAGGATGTCGGCCAGGCTGCCGGCCGCCCGGGAGATCCGCTCGACGACGGATCCGCCTGCGTCGATGGACTCATATAGCGAAACCACACCGGGCAGGTTCAGCAACAGGCAGGCACACAGATCCGGGTCCGACCGTCGGAGCATGCCGCGATCCATCGCGGTGCGGATCCTCGTCGCGACGCGCTCGATGATCCGACGTACAAGCGCGCGTTTCTCCTGCTGCAGCGAGAGGTTGGCGAGGACCGGCTGCTGCGAGATCAGCCGGAGGAGCCGGGTGTCAACGGGCCCATCCCCGACCTGCTCGTCGACGAGGCGGTGGACCGCCTCGCGAAGCGACGCGCCCTCGGCCAGCACGCGATCCAGAATCCACAGCAGTCGATCGACGAGCTCGTCGAGCAGTGCGACCAGGAGCGCCTCCTTGCTGTCGAAGTAGAGGTACAGCGTTCCCTTCCCGACACGGGCCGCCCGCGCGACATCGGAGACGGTGGCGAGGTGGAAGCCGCGTTCGGAGAAGACCTCCACTGCCGCGTCGAGGATCCGGCGCCGTTTGATGTCGCTCTGTGTGTCTGTCATCGATGCACTCCTCGGTGGAAACTGACCGGTCAGTCATATGACTGACCGGTCAGTTTTACCTCGGGTGGACGCCGTTGTCAAGGGGATAGGCATCAAGAGGTCGTCCGAGGCGCGACGCATAGACGGCGCCCGGCGAGCCGTGATGGAGACGGCGCATAGGGGCGCAAGAGCTGCAGCTACGCGGCGTTCGATCCGTTAGCGGGTTCGAGCGCCGCGGTGATGAACCGAGCCAACTCCTCCGTGAAGCGTGGCAACAGCGCCTCCAGCTGCTCCTCGGAATGCAGGGCGTGATAGAACTGGAGCGAGGTGAGCGAGCCGATGATCGCGCAGGCGACGATCGTCGGGTCGTAATCACGGATCTGGCCCTGACGAATGACGATCTCGAGCTTCTCGACGATCCGCCCGATGATCGATCGGAAGAACGCCTCGCCGCGGCGCTGCATCTCGGGATCGGTCAGGAAGACGCGCTGTTCCATCATCGTGAACAGCGCCGGGTTCTCGACGATGCGAGCGAGAGCATGTTCGAAGAACCGCTCGATGCCTTCCCGCGGTCCGAGGTCCTGCGCGGTCATCTGGTCGGCGAGTGCGAGTGCGTCGTCGACGTAGGACTGCAGGATCGAGATCAGGATGTCTTCCTTGCTGGAGAAGTAGAGGTAGACCGTTCCTTTTCCGACACCGGCGATTTCGGCGATATCGCTGATGCGTGCCGCGTGGAACCCGTTGGTCGCAAACGTCTGCACCGCCGCATCGAGAATGGCCGCTCGCTTGTCCTCCGCCACCCGTGCACCCCCTGGATCTCGCAGGATCATCGTAGCCGGCGGGCGGAGGCCCGTCAATCAGCGGGCTACGGGACGGGATCGTACCCGCCCGGATGGAGCGGATGGCACTTCAGCAGGCGCCGGACGGCGAGCCACGTGCCACGAAACACCCCGTGGCGCGTGATCGCTTCGATGGCGTACTCCGAGCACGTCGGGACGAATCGACACCGGTTCGGGAGAAGCGGTGAGATGCAGCGTCGGTACACGAGGATCGGAGCGACCGCGATCTTGCGGAACATGGATTCATTCTAGCGTTTCGTGCCCCTCTTGACAACTGGCAGTCGGATCGCTATACTGCTATTTAGCAATCTAATATCGAGACTGCTAATCATCGTACGAGGAGGTACGAACCCATGATCAGGAGACTTCCCGCGGTAACCCGAAGGCCGTTTCTTCTCGAGAGCAATCTTTCCCGTCTTGTCGACGAGTTCTTCCGCGATTTCGACCGAGTGGGGTTCGATGTCGCGCCGAGCTTCGGACGAACGGATGTCTACGAGAAGGACAGAAACCTGGTGTTCGAGACGGAGCTTCCCGGCGTGAAGAAGGACGAGATCTCGATCAAGGTCGAAGACGACCAGCTGACGATCGCCGGCGAGGTGAAGCGAAACGAGGAGATCGATCGGGAGGATTACTTCCGAATCGGCCGTCGGTACGGGCGTTTCCAGCGGTGCTTCCCGCTGCCGTCCGATCTGATCGAGACCGACGCGATCAAGGCCCGGTTCGAGGATGGGATCCTCACCGTGTCCGCCCCGATGAAGGAGTCGATCAAGGAGAAGGAGAAGCCGATCGAAGTTGCGGTCGAGTAGGCCGAAACGGCGTGTCACGTGCGGCCCCGGTGGTTACGCCGGGGCCGTTGACTTCTCAGTCGCGATACGCGTTGGTCAGTGGCATCCGGCGGCCGACGCCGAACGCCTTCGGCGAGACCTTGATTCCGGGTGGAAGCTGGCGTCGCTTGTACTCGTTCACGTAGTACCGAGGAAGGACGCGGTCGAGTAGTTCGGGTGCCACGCCCTCGTCGATCAGCTGATCCCGGGATCGATTGTCGTCGATGATCCGTGCGAGAAGCGGGTCGAGGATGTCGTAGGGAGGAAGATCGTCCGCATCCCGTTGATCCGGGCGGAGCTCCGCGGTCGGAGGGCGATCGAGGACCGTCGCCGGGATCCGGTCGCCGAGCGACCGGGCCAGACGGTACACGTCGGTCTTGTACAGGTCGGCGATCGGTGCGAGGGCGCCGGTCGTATCGCCGTACAACGTGCTGTATCCGACGGCGATCTCCGATTTGTTGCCGGCGCAGAGAACGAGCGCCCCCCGCTGGTTCGCAAGGCCCATCCAGAACGTCGCACGGATGCGCGGCTGGAGGTTCTCGTCGACGAGGCCGGTCGGCGGCTCGGAGAAGCCACGGCGAACGGCTTCGTGAACGTCGGCGATCGGGATCTCGACCCATTCAATCGATAGCCTCCGGGCGGTCTCCCGCGCGTCGTCGAGGCTCCGCTCGGACGAGAACTGGCTTGGCAGATACACGGCCGTGACGTGCTCCGGGCCGAGCGCCTCGGCCGCGAGGGCGGTGACGAGCGCCGAATCGATGCCCCCGGATAGGCCGACGACGACGGAGGAGAATCCGTTCTTTCTGACGTAGTCGCGAATCCCAAGCACCAGGGCCGATCGCAACCGTTCGAGTTCGTCGGTCTCCACCGGCGGTGCCGGCTTCGGATCGGAGAGATCGACGACGAACAGCCCGTCCGCGAACGAGGGGGCCTCGAACCGCGTCGTCCCGTCTGCATCGACGACGAGGCTCCCGCCATCGAAGACGATCTCGTCCTGGCCGCCGACGAGGTTGGCGTAGATCACGCCGACACCGTTCTCGAGGGCCCGTCGGTGGATCAGCCGGTGTCGGATCGCCCGCTTCCCCCGGTAGAACGGCGAAGCGGACAGGTTCACGATCCATTCGGCCCCGAGGCGGGCCTGCATCTCTGTCGGTCCGTCGTCGACCCAGAGATCCTCACAGAGGTTGATACCGATCGGGGTCCCTCGAATCGTGAACACTTCACTGCCCGGGCCCGGTGCGAAGTAGCGGCTTTCGTCGTAGACGTCGTAGCACGGCAGGTGGATCTTGGCGGCCCGGCCCAGAATCTGCTTGTCTTCGATCAGTACGGCGGTGTTGAACAGGTCGGAGCCGACGTCATCGGCGAGGGCGGAGAGATCGTACCGGTTTACTGCGTCGCGTGCGCCGCGGGCGGAGATCGTCCCGACGATCACGGCGATCCCGCCCGTCGCGTCCCGAATCGCGTCGATCGCTTCCTCGCAGGCCTCGACGTAGCCGGGGCGCCAGATCGAGTCGAGCGGCGGGTAGCCGCAGACGGCAAGTTCGGGGAAGACGACGAGGTCGCACGCCCGACGGCGTGCGTCGTCCACGACGGCGAGGATCCGGTCGCGATTGGACTCGATCGCCCCCACGTGGGCGTTGATCTGGCCGATTCCGATGCGCATGGGCGGAGTATACGAGCGGCCTCTCGACCGGTTCAATCGTCGTCGGGCATTTCGTCGAGTGGGGTGTCACGGAGCCGACGGATATCGTCCTCCGCCAGGCGATCGAACGCACCGGGGGGCAGCTCGCCGAGCTCGATCGGGCCGATCGCGACCCGAAGCAGACGGACGACCGACAGGTCGAAGTGGGCGAACAGCCGCTTGATTTCGTGCTTCTTCCCTTCGGTCAACGTCAGGCGAACGTGCGGCGGTCGCCCGTCGATCCGGCCGGCGAGGATTCTCAACGTCTCCTTCTGATCGACGACGCCCGCACGCATCTCGGACAGGACTCGATCCATCACGGGCTTGCGCGGCAGCCGATCGAGCCAAACGCGATACGTCTTCTGGACCTCGTAGCGCGGATGGCTCAGCCGGTGAACGAGCTCGCCGTCGTTGCTCAGTAGGATCAATCCTTCGGCGTCCTGATCGAGTCGCCCGGCCCACGTGTAGCCGATGAAGCCGTCGGCACGGAGGATACGTCCGACGGTATTCCCGTAGTGGGGGTCGTCGTGGCTGCACAGCATGCCGGCCGGCTTGTGGTAGCGGTAGACGCGTCCCTGCGGCGGATCGGTCGCGAGCGGGTGGCCTCGGAGACTGAGCCGCCCGATGTTGCTTGGCGCGATGGGAAGGAATGGGTCGAGGACGACCTCGTCATCGACCGTGACCTCTCCCGCCTCGATCAACTCACGGGCCTTTCGCCGGGAGACGCCCGACTGACGTTGCACCCACTGCAACAGCTTCGCGGTTCTCGCCTCGTCGTCCATATTGTCAAGGGATACCGCCTGATCCGTCGGACGTCAACCGGGGCACCCGTCCGGTTTCCCTTTTCTCCGGCGGATCCGCCGGGGCATAATGCATGATCGGGATACGGAGCGGTGCGATGGGATTGACGATCGATCGGATTCCCCTCGGGGACAAGCGGCTGCGGACCTTCGTCGATGTGCCATGGGTCATCCATCGGCACGATCGGCATTGGACGCCGCCGCTTCGCGGCGAGTTGCTCGGGAGTCGCCTGTTCGGCCTGACCGGTCTGCTGACCCCGGGGCATCCGTACCATCGCGATGCGGAGGTGATGCATTTCGTCGCCCGCGACGGCCGGAGGCTCCTCGGCCGCGCCTCCGCCGCGATCAACCGCCGATTCAACGCGTACCACGGCACACGGATCGGCTCGTTCGGATTCTTCGATGTCTGTGACGACGAGCGCGTGACGGCGGGGCTTCTCGATTGCTGTCGCGACTGGCTCAGTGAGCGAGGCATGGAATCGATGCGCGGCCCCGGCGGCTACTCGAACGCGACGCACGAGGCGTACCAGGGGGTGCTGATCGATGGCTTCGATTCGCCGCCGACCGTCGAGCTGACGCATAACCCGCCGTACTACGCCGAACATCTCGAGCGGTACGGGCTTCGCAAGGTGAAGGACTACCACGCGTACCGGATTGCGATCGCGCCGGCGAGCGATCGCCTGGTCCGGATCGCGAGGGCGGTCCGGCGACGTCGCCGCATCGACACGCGTCCGATCGACATGCGGCGGCTGCGCGATGAAGTCAACGGCATCGTCGAGATCTACAACGCGGCCTGGGCCGCGAACTGGGGTTTTTTGCCGCTCCTGGATGCCGAATCGGGGGCCATCGCCGATTCGCTGCGGCTCGTCGCCGACCCCGGTCTGCTGCGCTTCGCGTCGGTGAACGGAGACCCGGCGGCGGTTCTCGGCGCGCTGCCGGACCCGTACGTCCCGCTGCGTCCTCGATGGAACCGGCTCTCCGACTCCGATCCGTTCCGGGCGGCGCGACTGCTGCGGATGCGGCGAAGGATCCCGACGATCCGGCTGATGTTCTTCGGCGTCCGTCCGCGGTACCGGAAATTGGGGATTGATGCCGTGCTCTACTCGGAGGTCCTCGAGCACGCGCTGCGACGTGGCTACCGGATCTGCGAGCCGTCGCTGCTACTCGAGGACAACGAGCTGATCCTTCGCGCGTCGGCGTTCATGGGTGGCGAGCGATACAAGACGTGGCGGATCTACGAGATGCCGCTTTGCGACCGGTAACCTTGTGGAAAGGGACCGGCGGATCGCCGGTCCCCTTCGCCTACTGCCGAGGAGGCACGCCTCGGTGCGTTGGCTCTCTCTAGGTGATCTAGCCTCCGCCCGTTCCGAAGCGGAAGACGATGCGCAGGTGCCACTTGCAATCCGCGCCGAAGTACCAATAGATCCCACTTCCCGGGGTCCCGCAGATCCACTGTCCGCCGGAGTAGTACCAGGTTCCGCCGGGTACGCCGATGAACGGCGGGCAGAACGGGTATCCGGAGGAGCTTGGCGGGTACGTGTACGTCGGGGGGTAGGTGTAGGTGGGCGGGGGCGTATAGGTCGGCGGGTACGAGTAGCCGTAGGTCGGTTGGTTGATCGTGAACGATGTCCAGGCCGTCGCCCACATCGGCTCCGGGACGATCCCCATGATCTGGGCTTGGATCTGACCGGTCGCCGTGCCGGGCTCGCCGGCGGTCATCGGGAACGGTTCGCCGTAGGACATCGGGGCCAGTCCGAGATCGGCCGGGCTCGCGAAGATCTGCAGGTTCTCGACGCCCGCGGGTGGCGCGATCGTGAACTGGTACAGGCCGTCCGGCAAGGAGTGCGTTCCGGCCGAGACGTAGTTCGCCCGAGAGTACACATTCGGGAAGATCAACCGCACGACCCCATCCGGCTGGATATCGTAGATGTAGATGAACGCCGGTTGGTTGACCGAGAAGAAGATCGTCAGCGTCTCGCCGATCGTATACGCCGATCTGTCCGTCCAGATGTTCACGGTGAGCGGCTGCGGCGTCGGCTCGGGCAGCACGCCGAGCGGTGCGGCGCTCTGCTGGGCGGCGACGAGGCCGGCGACGGCGACCAGCGCGAGAACGAGGAAGAGACCGATTCGGGTCACGGTGGTTTTCATCATGATCACCTCGCGCTATCTACACCGGGCGAACGATGCCGGTTTCAGCGTATCGTTGCGGGCTCCCCGAAGCGCTTCCCGCGAGGGACTTCAAGCAGCGAACGACGACGTGGAGGTGCTCGGTTCCGTCTCGGAACGCCGGCAGCTGGCACGTCTCGGCGACGAGCCGGCAGACGGTGTCGTACGCGTCGGGCCACTCCGTCGCGATCCGCTCGACGGCGTCGAGCGTGCCGGAGGCGAACCCCTCGACGCCGGCACGCGAGACGATGGCGAACCCGGCCGCGCGGAGCTCGCGAAGAGCTTGGGGCGGGGTGAGGAACGCAGCCTCGGTGAACATCTCCTGTTCTCCGATCTGCATGTAGCTCTCGAGCAGCGGGGCCACGGTCTCGTGCATTGTGTAGAGGTTGGGAAACTCTGTCAGCCCGGCGCGAAGGACGCCCCACGGATTGATGAATCCGACGATCGCCGGCGCCCCGGGCTTCAACACGCGATGCAACTCGGAAAGCGCCGATCTGCGGTCCTCCTCAGAGATCAGGTGGTACAACGGCCCGAGGCAGAGCGTCGCGTCGAAGCTCGACGTCGCGAGCGTCGACAGATCGCGCGCGTCGGCGTGGTGCAGCGCCTCGGCCCGAAGCCCTTCGGCCGCGAGCCGGTCGCGAGCGAACGCGACGGCGTTCTCCGATAGATCGACCAACGTGACGCGGTAGCCGAGCCGGAGCAATTCGGTCGTGTATCGTCCGGGACCGCCGCCGATGTCGGCGACGTGGCCCGTGTTCGGGAAGTACTCGTCGACCAGTTGCAGCGTGCTGATCAGCTCGAGCCGCCGGTACGGCGTCGCGAGGCGTTCCCACTCCTCCTCGACCTGGCCGTCGTAGTAGTGTTGCACAACATCGTCCATCGGCGTCTCCTCCCGGCGCAGCGTAGGTCATCGCCGGGTTCGTCCACAAGCTTGTCGGCGTGGCTCGTGCCGATTACCGTACAGGCCATGGGCATGCGAGTCATCGGTCTCGCCGGACGGTCGGGGGTCGGCAAGAGTGCGGTTGCGCGGGCGCTGACGTCGCGCGACGGCGTGGAACGGATCGACCTCGACTCGGTGGCGTGGGAGACGTATCGACGAGGAACGCCGACCTTCGATCGGCTGGTGGCGCGGTTCGGTCGGGGGATCCTGTCCGCCGACGGCTCGATCGATCGCCGCCGACTGGCCGCATCTGCCCTGGCCGGCTCCGACGAGCGGGCCGCGCTGGAGGCGATCGTCCATCCCGCGGTCGTCGAGTGGCTCCGGCGGGCGATCGCCGAGCGCGAAGCGCGCGATGTCGACGTCTTGCTCGTCGAGGGCGCGTTGTTAGTGCATAGCCCCCATGTCGATCGGTCGCTGTTCGATGCGATCGTCTGGCTGGACGCGTGCGATGCGACGCGGGCGGATCGTCTCCGCGGCGCACGGCGATCCGACCATGCCGAGCGCGTCCCCGAGCCGCCGCCGGACGCGTTGGCCGGCGTCCATCGGCTGTCGGCCGAGGGAACCGTCGCTCAGGTGGCCGAACGGCTCGTGCGATGGATCGAAACGCTGTGACGGCCGATGCGGCAGGATCAGGCGGTCGGTCCGCGGCTGGTGTCGGCGAGGAGGGCGCGCTGCATGCGGCGGCTGCGCCACGCGAGCCACGCGGTCCGTGCCGCCTCCGCCAGCGACATCGATAGCAGCCCGACGTACAGGCCGGTCATCCCGCTCCAGGCGATTCCGACGCCGAGGACGAGGGCGGTCACGCCGAGGTAGATCAACACCGCTTCGGTGATGCTTCGCGTTCGCTTGCCGTGCAACACGATGCCTTGGTACCAGCTCTGCAGCGCGCTCAGCACCGGCAGCGGCAGCGCGAACCAGAGACTGGTTCGCGCCAGGCTCATCAGCGGCTCCTCGAGGCCGGTCACGGTGCCGAACCAGAGTCTCGACAAGCCGGTGACGGTGACGATCCCCAGCAGCGTGCCGGTCGTCGCGGCGAGGGTGGTGGTGAAGCGCCGCAGACGACGGGGCGCGCCGGCTTCGCCGATCAACGCGATGACGACCTCGTTCGAGGCCACGGAGACGCTTCGCAGCAGGAAGATCAACCCGCCGACGACCGACCAGAGGGCGAGCGACTCGAGCGGGAGGGGCATGCGGCTGAGACTCGCGCTGACGATCGGGCGGATGCCGAGGAGGATGACCGACGTCAGCGACAACGGGATGTAGAACCGGAAGAACCCGGCAAGGGACAGCGGCTCCTCGACCGGCGCGGGGCGGACCTGGTTCCGCAGGACCGGACGGACGCGGATCGCGACGTACACCGCTTCGCTGACGACGCTGGTCGCGACCGCCGCGGTGGCGACGACGATGCCCTCGATCGATCCGACGAGGTAGCCGATCGACAGAATGACGGCGTTCGATACCAACCGGATGCCGGTGCCGAAGCCGACGGTCAACGAGTGTCCGAAACGAATCAACACGCCCTGATTGAACCGGCGATAGGCGATCGACCACGTCCACGGCAGCATGATCATCAGTCCGATGCGCGCCGGCCCGAGCACCTCGGTCGGCACGCCGAGAAGGCCGCCGACGACGAGGTCGTAGAGCGGAGTGAACGCGACGAGGACGTGCACGGCGGTGAGGCTCGCGCTGGTGATATGCATGAACCGCCGGATCCGACAGTACGCCGGCCAATCCTTCGACAGCGCGGTCGATGCGGCGAGCAGCATGACGATCGGGGCTTCGATGAACAGCGCCAGCGGGAAGACGACGCCGCCGTACGCGGCGAGGTGGATCTCCGGATTGGCGAGGCGCGCGACGACGAGGCTGACGAGCGGTCCCTCGAGCCCCATCAGCAACCAGCTGACCGCCAGCGGCCACCATGTCTTGAGGATCTGTTTCCGTGTCACTCGATCGGATGCCTCCGCCATCGTCCCTCCCCTCCGTCACGGACGGAGGGGATCATCGTCGTCCTTCATGCCGAGTTCAATAGGGCACGGCATTCGGCGGTCTTGACACGCGTTTGGGCGATCGCTAGAGTGCTAGCGTTGTTGGAGGTCGGCAGTGGGTTTTCGACGGACTGCGCCTCGGAACGCCTCCGCGCGAACGCATTGCACCGATGAGTTTTGCCAGCAATAAGGAGGACGATGCCGGTGGCGGATCGCGAAGTCGGGACCGTGAAATGGTTCAACGATTCGAAAGGGTACGGCTTCATCACGCGGGAGAGCGGAGATGACATCTTCGTTCATTTCACGGCAATCCGTGGAGAAGGGTACCGCTCCCTCGAGGATGGACAGCAGGTCGAGTTCATCGTGACGGAAGGAGACAAGGGGCTCCAGGCACAGGATGTCGTAGCCCTCTAGGCTTCAGGAGAAACGGCGCGCAGGCTTTCTGGCCCGCGCGCCGTCACGTCTTGCCCGATGTCGTCCTACAGGACCGGCAGGTACCGCTCCACCTCATAGCGATGAACCTGTGAGCGGTAGGCATCCCACTCGATCCGCTTGTTCTCGATGAACTTCTCGAAGATGTGGTCCCCGAGCGCCATCCGGACGAGATGGCTCGAGGCCATCGCGGCGATCGCCTCGTTCAGGCTGCCGGGCAGCGACTCGATCGATCGTGCCTTCCGTTCCGCGTCGGTCAGCGCGTAGACATCGAGTTCCGACGGCTCCGGCAACGTGTACTTCTGTTCGATGCCTTCGAGCCCGGCGTGGAGCATGACCGCGAACGCGAGGTACGGGTTGCACGCCGGATCGGGCGCACGGAACTCGATTCGCGTCGCGGCCTCCTTCCCCGGCTGATACATCGGGATGCGGATCATGTTGCTGCGATTGTGCCGCGACCAAGTGATATAGACCGGAGCCTCATACCCGGGCACCAGCCGCTTGAACGAGTTCACCCACTGGGCGCAGATCCCGATCAGTTCCCCGGCGTGGCGGACGAGGCCGGCGATGTAGCCACGGGCCGTCTCGGAGAGATGCAGCGGGTCGTTGGGGTCGAAGAACGCATTTCGCCCGCCGGGGCCGGCCAGCGACTGATGGACGTGCATTCCGGACCCATTCTGCGCCTGGAACGGCTTCGGCATGAAGGTCGCGTGCACGCCGTTTCGTCGAGCGATCTCTTTGATCGCGAAACGGCACGTGATCAGTTGATCGGCCATGCACAGTGCCTCGCAATGCCGCAGGTCGATCTCCTCTTGGCTGGGCGCGACTTCGTGGTGGGCGGCCTCGACCCCAATCCCCATCGCCTCGATGGCGAGGACCGTGTCGCGGCGGATGTCCGAAGCGACGTCCGGCGGCGAGAGGTCGAAGTACCCGGCGGCATCGAGCGCCTCGGTGTGGTCCTGCGAATTCAGGTAGAAGTACTCGAGCTCCGGCCCGACATTCATCGTCAGGTCGTGCGTCGCGGCGCGCTCCAACGCGCGTTTCAGCGCCCCACGCGGATCCCCTTCGTACGGTTCGCCGCCGGGCCGGACGATATCGCAGATGACCCGGGCGATCGACCGATCCCACGGAAGCACGGTGAAGGTTCGCGGGTCGGGACGCGCCACCATGTCCGACTCATCGATCCGGGCGAAGCCGTGGATCGAAGACCCGTCGAATCCGACCCCGTCGCGCAGTGCCGTGTCGGCCGCCGACGCCGGAATCTCGATGCTCTTCAGGTTGCCTAGCAGGTCGGTGAACCATAGCTGGACGAACCTCACCTGTTCTTCGCTCACCCTTCGCAGCACGCCTTCGATCGATTCGTCCATCCTGACTCACCTCCTGGTAGTGATTGAGATTCCCGGCAGTGTAGGGAGCGCGAGAGCGTAGCGCAAGGCAGGAGTGGAAAGGGACCGTGTCCCCCCGACCGGCGACGGATGACCCGCTGGCCCGTGACCCGCACCCTCTGCACCGCGGTTCGGAACCCATAGCCTAGATGCGGTGATTGCCTTTGGCCACGATTCGTGTTCAGACCGTCGTCGTCCTCGC
>Ga0272443_10003505_pt1 | contig 18417 bp, 12 predicted proteins | sample SSMAcet12_FD_193581 | JGI IMG/M metagenome (GOLD analysis project Ga0272443, IMG submission 193581) | Marine sediment archaeal communities from Little Sippewissett salt marsh, Falmouth, MA, United States - SSM-Acet-12 | ecosystem: Environmental > Aquatic > Marine > Wetlands > Sediment ... | reverse complement strand
AGTTTTGAAGAGTGTGTTACGGCAATTACCGTAATACCGGTATCCCTGTTCAACTCAAGCAAGAGGTTAGCCAGTTCGTCCGAGTTTCTGGCGTCCAGCGATCCTGTTGGTTCATCTGCCAGTAATAGTGAGGGATTATTTACAAGGGCACGCACGAGGGTTGCACGCTGCGCTTCACCCCCGGATACCTGCCATGGGAATTTCTCCCTTATACTCTCTATGCCTGTTTTCTTAAGAAGATAGTCAACACGTTTCTCTGCTTCACTTACTTCATCACTTGATTTTTTACCTGCAAGCAGGGGCAGAAATATGTTTTCTGAAATTGTCAGATGTGCCAGCAGGTGATGCTCCTGGAATACAAAGCCGATATTATCCCTTCTGAAGGCAGCTGCTTCCTCTGTTCCATAATCACTTATATCATTATTATTGAAGTGAATAGTACCATTGTCCGGGCTATCGAGAAGCCCTATGATATTAAGCAGGGTTGTTTTTCCCGAGCCTGAAGGTCCTGCAATAGCAAGAGTTTCTCCGAGTTTTATTTCCATGGATAATTTGTCCAGTACAGTTCCTCTGCCCGGGAACGATTTGCTAATTTTTTTTAATTCCAGCATTTTTATCTATTTATTCATTGTCAGGTTATGATCTCGTTATATGACATATATAGTTTTTCTGCCATACCGGCTGAACCTAACTTTCCTTCAATGGCAGCCCTTCCTTGTTTGCTCATTTCATTGATTTTTTCACTGTCTTCAAGGGTTTCACATATAGTATCTCCCAGTTTCTGAACGGTATCCGGGCTATAAAGTACACCGCCACCTGTCTGTTCAATTATTTCCGGGTATGCGCCCGTGGCAGGCTGAACAACAGGTACTCCTGCAGAGTTGGCTGTCAGGATATAAAGGCCATAGGCATCATACTTTCTTACGGGCACACTCATCAGGCTTATTGAATTAAAGAATTCCTCTTTCTGTTTTCCTGAGAAGGAGGGGTATAATTTAACCCTGTCGTCAAAGCCACTCTTCCTGAGCTTTTTCAGCTGTTCATTAATAAAGGATTTATTATCAGCTGTATAACCACCACATATATGCAGCTCAAGGGAGGGTATTCTCCGGTTTTTCATTATATCAATATATGCATCAACAAGCTTATCGAGCCCGTTCTGGTAACTGAGCCTGGAGTAGTAGCCTATTGCCGGGTTCAGTTGTTTCTTCTCCTTATAAAGCGGGATCACTTCATCCAGTCCTGAAGGAACCACGCGTATGCTATCAGGGCTTATACCTGTTTTTTCAATTACTATTTGTTTAAAGTATTCACTCGGGCTTATAAAAAGATCAATATTTGATGCTCCTGCCTTAATCAGGTCCCAGGCCTGTGATCTGTACGGTTCAATCATTTCATCTATCCACTCATCTTCATTCTGAAGCGAGCATACAATTTTTGATCCAAGCAATTCTTTTAACTGCTTCCCAAGTCCCATAATAAGTGCATTCGCCAGGTGAATTATGTCGGGTTTTCCTCCTTCAGACAGGAAATCAGCCAGCCTGCGTGCTTCTTTTGCAGTGCTTGCCATATCACCCCGTATCATATTCAGAGTAGTTTCTTCGAATCCTTCTGTCCTTGTTGCACCGGCTTTTCGTGCAGCCAGCCTTAGAAGGGGAGGAGCATCCAGAATCTTATCCATAAACCCTGGCATATGCTCGAACATTTTCACCCTTTCCCTCAGGAACATTGATACTGCACCAAAAAATACAGGACTTTCTATTTCATCCCCGAAATCGCTGCCTATCGGGGGCAAATAGAGAGGCACTCCTATCATCTTTACTTTACCTGTTTTTTTTAACGATGATACATAGAGTCTGTCGCGATGACAATTACCGCAATAAAACGAATCCCCCGATCCTGTTACAAGATATGCTACCTTTATCATATTATTTCTCATTGCCAAAGGCCAGAAGCCTTCCATCTTCAGTTAGTATACAAAACATGTCGTCTGTTATGGCAGGTGAACTGCTTACCGGGTTACCTGTATCAAAGCTCCATATTTTCTTGCCATTCTCAAGATCCAGTATATATATGTAACTGTCCCTCGACCCGAACAGGACTTTGTCTCCCGAAATTATCGCAGAACCTGTTATTCTTCCATCGCAGCGATATTCCCAGAGCTTTTTACCCCCCTGAATATTATAGCAGTACATATATTTATCTTCGCTTCCTATCACTGCTTTTGCTCTTCCAATGGCAGGAGCTGAAATGATTGAACTATATTCATTCCTTGCAGGTATCTCCCATGCTATGGACATGCTTATAAGGTCGATGCAATAAAATATACCCTCATATGAGCCCACAAAAGCATAATTATCAAACAGTGAGGGAGATGAGGCAATATAGACTCCGAGATTAGCAGACCTTTCAACCGTCCCTGTGACCGGATTGACTATTCTTAAGAGCCCGTCGCAGCCACCAAAAACAATCTTACCTCCTGATATAGCCGGTGTGCCATTTATAAAATTGTCCGTTTCTATTTTCCATATGAAATTACCCGTTTCAGGATCAATACAATGGAGGTAGTAGTCATAACTTCCAACAATGATCAAGGACCTGTTTTTATCCCTCCAGATATTTGCTGATCCGGATATCTGGTTCCCTGTTTCATATTTCCAGACCAGTTTTCCGCTATTTGCATCAATAGCCCTGAGGACACCGTCAAGTGATCCTATAATGACCTTATCATCAATAATAAGTGGAGAGGCTTCTATCGTAGTTCCTGTCTTAAAGACCCACTTTATCTTTCCTTCTGATGAGACTGCATACAGGTCCCCATCGTTATTCCCAAAATATATGGTACCTCCCGAAATCACGGGTGATGAAACGGTCCTGGTGTTTGTATTAAGGTTCCATAGTAAAACAGGATCTTCCGGCAGGTCTGCATTCGTCAGGCCGGTCAGGTCGGCCCTGCCCCGATATATTTGCCAGTCCTGGCTTATTAATTCCTGCCCTGTAAGAGAGCATGCCAAAATAATTATAATCTTAAGTATATTTTTCATCTCTAATTACCTGTCAATTTTTCCCAGTGCCCCGGTGGGACAAATATTTACCACATCATCTATGCCGTTTTTCAGAATATTATCAAAACTTACTGTAAGAGGTTCAGATACCAGGCTCATTAATCCCCTACCTGTAAAACAAAGTGAAGGGTCATCTGTTCGATCGGGGCTTATTCTTATGCACAATCCGCATTTAATACACTTTGCATTTTCAAATACCAGCTTATTTTCCCTGCTTATCTTCTTTTCTATTGGATGGGATACAAGTTTAATCCTGGAATTTCTTGCTCCCAGTTTTTCTGATAGTTCCCTCAGGCGGCAATCGTCTTTCGCCCTGCAGTCACAGTGCATGCAGGCTGCAGCCTCCTCCATCAGCTGTTCTGCATTATGAGGCCCTTGCCACCTGGAGCCTTCCTGCCTGGTTTCTTTCAACCATTCCTTTTTTTCGTCATCAGTTATTTTGCCAAGTGTTGAGTTAAATCTTTTCTTCTGTACGATTTCTTCTTCTGTCTTGTTATTGCCGGCTGTAACCGCACCCTTTCTCTTTGCTTCAGCCATATACCTGATAGAATTTTTATCTTTCACAGTAATGCCTGATAGTGCTTCATCCGGATCAAAACCAGGTAATAATAATCTTGCTTCCTTCTTGCTCAGGGCTTCTTCACTATCAATATATGAACAGGTATATTTTATTATATTCCTGATTGCTATTTTTTCATCAATCATCTTACGCCTGCAGGCATTTTCACAATAGCCCGGGCAAATAGTACATGCCACCCAGGGAAGGATCAATTCCCCCTGTATCATTAACGCCGCTGATTTGAACTCACCCTTTGCCACCAGTCTGTTCATGGCAGGTATATCCAGGCCCATCGGGCACACAAGGCTGCATGGTGCCTCACATTCGGCCCTGTGCTCCGAAAGCAGTAATTCGATAGCCTCCCTTCTCAGGGCATCGATTTCTTCCCCTGTAGCTTCAATGTCCATGCCCTCTATCACACCAGCCGAGCATGAAGGGATAAACCTGTTATTATTCTTATCTTTTACCATGCATATCATACAGGAGGTATAATGGGGCAAACCCTTTTTATAACAGAGCGATGGAATATCTATTCCATTCCGTCTTGCTGCTTCAATTAACGGTGTACCCTCGGGAGCCGTTATTTTCTTATTATCAATTACCAGGTTGACCATTCTTCTTCTTTTCAATTGCATTAACAGGGCATATCTGGATACAGTTATCACATTTTATACATATCTCGTTATCTACCACATGCTTTTCATATGGTGTTGCTAAAATTGCATCCACCGGACATTCACCTGCACAGAGGGTACATCCTATACAGTCATCGGTAATATGGTACTGTATCAGTTTCTGGCATTTGCCGGCGGGACATATTCCCCTGGTATGTGCTATATATTCGTCCCTGAAATATTTTATTGTTGTCAGTACGGGGTTGGGGGCAGTTCTGCCCAGTCCACAGAGGCTCCCTTTAATAACAGCATTACCGAGTCTTTCCAGCTCATCCAGTTCCTCGATGCTTGCTGTTCCTTCTGTGAAACGGGTTAGTATTTCCAGCATCTTTCCGGTTCCGGCCCTGCAGAAAGTACATTTACCACAGGACTGGTTATGTGTGAAGGTCAGAAAGTATTTGGCCATATCAACCATACAATCAGAGTCATCCAGGACCACAAGGCCCCCCGAACCCATCATAGCTCCCAGCTTTGTCAGTTCATTAAAATCTACAGATGTATGTGAGAGTTCTGCTGGTATACATCCCCCTGACGGGCCACCTATCTGAACTGCTTTAAAGGTTCTTCCAGCTGCGACACCATCTCCAATATCTTCCACTATTTCCTTTATGCTAATACCCATAGGTACTTCAATAAGTCCTCCGCGTGCCACTTTACCGGCCAGTGCAAATACTTTTGTACCGCTGGATCCCGTGGTGCCAATTGACCTGAATTTGTCTGCTCCGTTATTTATTATCCATGGGACCATACACAATGTTTCAGTGTTATTTACCAGTGTAGGCTTACCGTAGAGGCCTTTTTCAGCAGGGTAGGGTGGCCGGTACTTTGGATTTCCTCTGTCACCTTCGATTGATGATATCAAAGCAGTTTCTTCACCACACACAAATGCACCTGCCCCTTCAAATATGCTGACATCGAAGTTAAAGTCTGATCCAAAGAGATTCTTCCCGATAATTCCGTTCTCCCTGCATCTTTTTATAGCATTCCTCATCCTGTCGACAGCGAGCGGGTATTCTGCCCTAATATAGAAAATCCCCTCATTTGCTCCGACCGCAAAGGCACCTATCATCATCCCCTCCAGTACCCTGTAAGGATATGATTCAATAAGCATCCTGTCCATAAATGCCCCGGGATCACCCTCGTCCCCATTGCATATGATATATTTCTTTTCATTATCAGCATTTTGTGTTATTGCCCATTTTTGTTCTGTAGGGAATCCACCACCACCTCTTCCCCTGAGGCCACTTTGTTTAATAATTTCAATTACCGAAAGCTGGCCATAATTATTAATTACCTTCTCGATAGCCTTAAAACCTCCTGATTTCATGTATTCTTCGAAAGAGAAGGGTGACATTAATCCATAATTTTCAGTAGCTATGTGTATCTGTTTTTTAAGGAAATTATCAAGGTATCTCTCCCTGAGACTATCCGTTAAATTCACAGGACTGTATACTTTCTCTTCGGTATGAAAAGTGTCAGCCCAGTCGTTTACTGACTGTATAAATTTTTTTATTATTCCTGCAGGTTTGATATGTTTCAGTACAATATCCTCAACCTGGTTTGTCCGTACATTTGTATACCTGTGTGTCTTCCCATCCTTATCAGTAAATTCCAGCAGTGGTGTCTGGTTACACACACCAACGCATCCCACGGGTTTAATTTTCGCATTAAGTTTATAGTTACTGAGGCATTTTTCCACTTCAGTAAGTACATCACGACTCCCCCCCGCAACACAACATGAACCTAACCCGACCCTGATTTCTGTGTCAACGACAGGTGTCCCTTTAACCGGGGAAGACACTTCAGCATGATCCTCCCTGTTCAGGAAGTCGTCAACTATATCCCTTATCTCTGTTGTTTTAACATGTCCGTATGTCTTATTATCAATCTGTACAACAGGTGCGAGGGTGCAGCATCCCAGGCAGGCTACTTCCTCAATTGAAAATTTCCCGTCCTCCGTAGTATTTGTATCAGGACCAATTTCCAGGTCTCTCCTGACAGCATCAATGACAAGGTCAGCGCCTTTTACATGGCATGCGGTTCCCACACAGACCTTTATCATGTGTTCACCATATGGTATATGCCTGAACTGTGAATAAAAAGTTGAGACTCCGGAAATCTGCCCGGGGCTTATATCAGTTATCTCGCATACATACTTAAGGGCCTCAGAGGGGATATAATTAAGCCTGTTCTGTATAGCCTGGAGGATAGGTATAACCTTTTCCTTACCTTTCCCTTTTTCTGCAACAACCTCTTCAACAACTCGTATAACATCCTCATTATTGTTGGTGTTACAACTGCATTCACTGGTTTCTATTTTCGGTTCATCATTCATCATTCATCATTTATCATTTATCATTTATCTCTCTGATCTTACTCTCCTATGCAATAAAGGTGTTCCTCAGTCCGTATATAAATATTCCCTTCAGAGAACGCCGGTGTACACACTGCTCTTTCTCCGAGTGCCGATTCAGCGACTTCAATGTATTCTCTTCCGGTTCCAACAATATGCATTACTCCTGCCTGGTCAAGCATATAGAGATAATTTCCGGCAATAACAGGGGAGGCGTAGAATCCGTAATCAAAATCATGATCCCACACCAATTCTCCTGTTTCTGTGTCGTAACAGGCTCCAGCGCCCCAGCTGGTTAGTACATAAAGTAATTCCTCCGTTGCTACCGGACTTGATACTTCAGGTGTATATTCATTGTCCATCCATACTATTGATGCATCCTTACCGGGTTTTATAGCGACCAGGTTTGCAAATTCATTAACGGCAAAAACATATTTTGAATTTACAGCAACAGACGGTCCCACTTCTCCACTCATGCACTGCACCGACCATAGCTCGCTTCCTGTGTCAGGGTCGTAAGCAATAACATATGGTTCTGATGTAAGGATAACCTGGTATTTTTGTTCAAATCTTGCTATTACGGGTGAAGCCCAGGATATTGCGACAGGGCGTATTGTTTCCCAGACTAACTGTCCTGAATTCAGGTCAAATGCCTTAAGGGATTTTTTTGATCTTTCATCATACTGTACAAGAAGTTTATTTCCATATATTACAAGTGATGATGAGTGACCATAGTGGTTATCAGGCACCCCAATATTCTTTGCCCACTTCCTGTTTCCGTCCATATCGAGGCATATCAGGTTCCCGGTTGCAAAAATAGCACATACTACCTGTCCGTTGGTGGCTGCTGTGGGTGCTGCCAGTCCTGTATCTTCTGAAGTTACGGGAGCCTCCTGTGGTTCTCCCTGTATTCCTGAGGCAGATGCTGTCCAGATGAGTTCACCGTTCAACTTATTATAGCACATGATTTCAAGCAGATTTCCATTTTCACCTGTGAGGAACAGTTTTTCGTTCCATATTATCGGAGAAGAATAACCGTGACTGTTGACCTTTACTTTCCATTTTATCCCCTGGCCTGAGGATCCATCCCAGTTCACCGGGAAACCGTTTTCTTCAACCATCCCCCTGCTTCCTGTCCCTCTGAAAAAGGGGTAATTGATGCCACCATTATCGTCTACAGGTCTGTTTGATGTTATTGCTGGCTCACCTGCAGTAACTTCTTCACGGTCCGTAGTCTCACGAGCAGCAGATATCTCGGATATTTCAGTTATTGGTGTGGTTTGTTCCTCAGACTGCATCACCTGGTTATTTGACTGCCTTTCAGGAGCTACTGATAATTCATCTGTCCTTAGATGGGCAATATTACTTTCACCCTGCACACCTGTATCATCATATACACGGGAAGGATCTGGCAGTTTTATTCTGAGCTGGAAAGAAATTATAAAAGCTACTGCTATCACCACTCCTGAGCTTATAAGAAGGTATATTCTTGATCTTCTTTTAGAGCCTATAAGATCACCTGCCCGATAGGCTGTTCCTTCGATCTTCCTTTTCTCGGTGTATAAAAGTCTCTGGCTGACTATAAATATAAGTGCACCTGCGAGCAGAAGATAAGTTCCTGTCTCGATCTGCCATCTTGTACTGAAAAATGCTTTCCTGGCCATAAGGTCAAGCGCCCTGATCTGCTCCTTTATATCTTCGTTATTGGGGTCCCGGTCATAAACTTCCCTTAGAGCATCCAGTGAAGGATTTTCCAGGGGCCTTATAGTCTCCAGCTGTATATAGCCAATGATCATCATTACGGCAATGAAAAGTGTAAACAGGCCCGCGACATAACCCGTCAGTCTCAGTATTTTTGTCTTATTATCCTGGTTGCTCATAGTTTTTTTGTTTTATCAATATGCACGGGACAGTATTCAAAGCAACGTGCACAGCTGAAGCACTTACCTTTATGAGGAAGGTAGTCCTTCCGCTCGGTCCTTATTGACAGCGATAACAGTCCAATACCAAGTGAAAGGCCCATGAATGCTCCTGCCCAGGGAGCACCCTTGCTATACCCGGATTTTATTTTTTCTTCCCTTTCATACAATTCGTCCAGTGTTTCCCCTGATTCCCTGAATGTTACAGCCTGCTGGCTGTTTGCAGGTATACCGATTGTCTCTTCATCTCTTATCTCCCTGGCAAGCCTGACATCACGGTGTACTATAGCCAGGTCATCTGAAAAATACCCTGTAATTACGGAACCGGCCAGGGTAAAAACAGGAATAAGAACAAGGAAAGTAATAAATCTGGATCTTGATGTAACATTTCTTTCTTTCGGCTCATCAATTGTTGAGGGCAGGATGGCATTATAGGGACAGGAATCTTTACATAATTTACAGTTTATACACTCTTCAGGTGTGATGGTAACATGTTTACCGGAGAATCTTGACAGCCATCCAAGTATCACACCGTACGGGCAGAGAAACCTGCAATATGGTCTGTTAACAAACAACCCGGCCAGCAACAGCAGTCCGCCAAACACGACCATGGTTACGGGTGCATTTAACCTGAATATTCCCACAAAGGGATCATATTTGCAGATAATGAAATGGCTGTCAGTGGCAGCAAATAATATGGCAAGTGCAAGGTATATATAAGGCACTGCGCTGAGTAACACTTCAATGCTTTTAGGTATTTTTACCGGGTAGATACCCGTCAGTTCCTGTATTGCACCCAGAGGGCAGGCACCTGCACAGAACTGCCTTCCATACAACAGGGCAAATACCAGTGGTATAAAAAAGAACAAAAGAGCTGTCAATGGTAGTGCGTACGATTCATTAAAAATGGCAAGCGACACATTCTGGATTGCACCTATGGGGCAGATACATCCCTGCCTGTAAAAGCCAAAGTAGGCCAGTGTAAATACAGATATCCAGATAACATATCTCCGCGACCTTTTTTTCAGAGTGATATATGTTGTAAGCCCGAGGACCATTACAAGTACGCTTACATCGACATATTCAAGCACCTGATTTCTGGGTTCCGTGACCTGATATTCTGGATAAACATAGCCTGTCTCGAACTCAGGTTTCGGAAAACGTTGCTGTGATCTCAATACTGTGTTGTAAGCCAGCAGAATAATCAGGATGGTATATGCTAATTTCTTATCCATTATTCTTCCGTTTTATACCCCGATTTGGGAATGTAAGGGTTCGAAGCAGGTACTCTTGAAATAGCACTCGAAGGGCATGCAATGGCAATACTGCACTGGTTACAGTTTTTGCACAGATCATGGTTTATCTGCAGGTAAAGTGAGCCATTGCCAAAGTCGGCACATCCTTTGACACATTTGGCGCATCCTGTGCACAGATCCTCGTCAATTGTATATTCAAAATATGGCTCCTCAACAAATGTTCTTTTGATCGCCCCGGTAGGACATAATTGTACCTCGGCACCGGTATCAAGATCCTTTACTCCCTGTCTCAGGAATCCGCTGCACAGATCACAGTACCCGCACATCTCAAAAGAGTGCATGCATTTAACCGCTGAAGGGGTGAGGACGCAGTTTGTTTCACACTGCCCGCACTGTGTGCATTTCAAAGGATCGATCTGCCATACATATTCCGCAGCCGTGGTTTTGCTTATCAGATCAACGCCAAGGTAAGCAAGAGGCAGAACCACCGCTACTTTACCCGCTTTTTTTACAAACTCCCTTCTTGTTTGATATTTATTTTCCCTTTTCATCCTTCCTGGTCAATCTTAATATACTTACATTTTTTTATATCAGTACAACCGGCATACTCGGGGCATGACTTACATTTGCTATCTGTTGTAACATTCCTGCCCATAAGTATTGCCAGCCAGGCCAGCAATCCCCAGAGTGCGAAGTGTATGATTTTTTTAATAAATTCAGTTCTTTTCATCTTATAACTATCCTCTCAAATGTATATAATGTCGAATTGCCGGTGTATGCTCCATAAATGAGGCCATTCTCACCAACTGTAATATCAAGCGGTATTGATGCTTTGAACATTCCCAGCTGAGCCACAGGCTCAACGAGCCTACCCGAAGGCAGTAATATTTTGATCCTGTTGATGCCCTTCTCAGCAGTTACTATAAATCCCTCCGGGGCAAGGGCAAAATGAGATGGATTGCAGCAGCCGCAAAAATCCCTGAAACTATCACCTTCTTCCCCAATAGCTCTTATAAGGGTGCCATCAATAGTCCTGAATTCTATCTGTCTCTTGCCTGTATTTGCTACGAGAAGGGTGTCGAAAGGGGCAAGGGCAACATCAAAATAAAAACTGGGAATGATGAACTGGTTGCCCGGGTAACCGATGATTGATTTCAGGGCACCACTTTTATCAACTACGAAAACATGTTTGTTACCTGCATCGGCTATAGCCAGAAAATCCCTGTTGGCTGATATGCTTGTAATATAGGCCCCATCATCGTAAGGGCCCCATTCACCAATCATAGTTCCATCCCTGCTGTAGAGCATTATTCTATCATCAGTTGCTGCATACAGTGTATCATTATTGAAACAAACAGCATTTACAGGACTTCCTGTATTTAAGCTCCATTGTTTCCGGTATTCCAGATCCAGGCATACAAGAAAGGAGTCACCACCACAGTATAAAGCATCCCCTGAACTTGCTACTGCTTTAAGGATACCGTCCATAAACCTGAGTTCATTAATTACATCCCAGTTGGTATTTATACCCTGCAGCGTATCTTTCTGTTCAATAATTACCTGCTTATCAGACCTGCCGGTAATTATATCATAAACTATATAGCCTATACAGACTATTATTATAATTACCGCTACTATTCCTGCTGCCTTCCTCATCATTTATTTCGTCTCTTAAATTTTATCAATATGCTAATGTCCTTTATCAGTTTTAATCCGCGTTAGTACCTGTTAATTCAGTTGAAGCTGCTGTCAGGTCAGAATCTGTGGCGGAAGTCAGATCCAGGCAGACCATATTATGTGAATCCCTCATTATAAGGTAGCCATCGGCGTATGCAAACGGGCCCCATGAGTCAATACCTTCTTCAATTACTGTACGGCTTTCCATCAGGTTCACGCTGTTAGTTCCGAACAGGAACATATACAATTCTGCATCGTCATTGGCCAGGTACATCCTGTCATTAATGATAATATACGGACCGAGTCCAAACCGGTTTTCCTTGCCGCTTGTCCAAACAGGATTTTGAAGATCTGAAACATGATAGCAGGCCAGCTGGCTACGTAATTCCCCTGCGTCTTTTGGGAGTATTGTCCACAGGTAATCACCATATAATATAGGTGTTTGCTGTTCACTAGCCATTCCTTCCCTTGGTGAATGTGCTTCAATCACCCTGGCTGTGAATCCCTGGTCCTGCCTGTATACCCTGAGTTTACCTCCACCTGCACCATAACCTGCTGTGAACGCTATCTCGTTGTTCCCAATATAAACCGGGCATGGTGCTATGACCGTAGGGTTCCATTCTGATGTCTTCCAGAGTATCTGACCCCGGTTGTCTCCTTCAGCGGCAACACCAACTATTCCCCCAACTGCCATATATACGTACGTTTTTATTCCGTGTATTGTCATAGGAATAACTGATGAATGCGACATTTTCCATTTATCAGGGTTGGGTGTTTCCCAGATTATACTCCCTGTCTCACAATCGACGCCCATCATCAATGATTCTCCTCCAACAGCAAGTACCGCTGTGCCATCATCAATAAGCGGACACTGTGAGGTGTACCATTGTGGTATTTCAGCAGCATATTCCCTTACAAGGTCAAGTGTCCAGTACAGTTCACCTGTCACCGGATCTGTGCACATAACATGGCACATTGGTCCCATTGAAACGAGGTATTTATCTGTTACTGAGGGTATGCTCCTTGACATACCATGATTACGTTTAATAGCTACGTTATACCATCTTCGCCATATCTCTTCACCTGTTTCCAGTGAAAAGCACCTGAGTGCATCCGCCCTGATATTTTCATTATAATCCAGCACGTATACCCTGCCATCCTTAATAGCAGCAGCTGCATGTCCTTCTCCGAGCTTTACCTGCCATATTATTTTTGGTCCTTCATCAGGCCAGGATTCAGCAAGAGGGTTGTCATCAAGGCATATATTATCAAATCCTGAACCCCTAAAGCGTGACCAGTCACTGCTTACCCCTGTTGCCTGTCCGTCATATTCAGCAAAGAATTCGCCAATTATAACAGGATCCCCTTCCTCTATCAGGTCCGGCCTGTTATCCTGTCCCGGTATTCTCTCCTCAATTATCCTCCCGGGACCGCCTCTCATAAACCAGACAAAAGCAGTTGAAAACAGTAAGATTATTACTGCGGGAATTATTCCGGAATATAGATTTTTAATCTTCATTATCACTCACTTCACCAAGGACATGGTATTTCACCTGATAATAAAATCAGGGGTAAATAACCTGCTGAAAAACTAAAATTAACAGTTTGATGTATTCGTTTTAACTTTTCTGCCCTATTGATAATTGATATAACGCAAAATAGTTATTATTCGATAAATCATGCATATTTATTGCATTAATCATTATTCTGCAACCCTCACACACAACATACTATTCTTATTCCTGATAAGAAGTCTTCCATCTGCAAGGGCAATTGGTGCCCAGTATTGTGTTGCACCTTCAAACCTGGCTTCCATTGACTCCTCATCAACAGGCGTAGATGATAGCAGCAATTCTGATGATGCAAGTGACTTAAATCCTGATGGATCCGGTTCTATCAAATATAGAGTATTAGAACCGTCGGTAGCCAGAATGAGATCACCAACCAGTATCATACTGCCTTTGTCAAAAGCAGGATCACTTTTTGTTTTCCACATTATTTCTCCATCCGTACTCATGCATACCAGTCCATCACGCCTGCTGTTTGTTCCATACTGACTGTAGAAATAACCTTTATAAAGAATCGCAGGTTTTGTATGACCGCCAAATTCTTCGGTGGTGAAAAGTTCTTCCGTGCTGTAATCTCCACTTGTGTTTTTAGATACCTTTATCATTGTCGCACCGAGTTCATATCCTCCTGTTATGAGCACTTTATTATCGCCGGCGTCTACAGCGCTGGGTACCGGTATATGACAATTCCAGTTGTCATATATCCAGAGTATATTTCCGTTTACAGGATCAATACCCACAACATTACCCATCTGGCCACCTCTTCTGTCAGAGGCTGTTATCATAACTAAATGATCATCGCCGTCAATTTTTACAAAAGCAGGGCTAACATATCCAACGGCACCCAGGTTTGGTGTTTTCCATTTTTGACGACAGGCCCACCATAACCTATGCCTGTATCTACCGTCCATTCCACTTCAGGTCCATTCCCGGGCCAGCTTCGGAGGATATTTTCCTGGGGTGATATGCTGTTACGGTCAGGCCCAAGGTATTGTGGCCAGTCCTGTGCATATATCTGCACTGTGAGAAACAGAATCAGGGCAGGGAATAAAAGATTTCTAATCATAATTTATTTTTTTGTGAGGATTAAAATAGCTTCATTTTACATTCTTACCGTTAACATTCAAAGATGCCAAAGATATAAAAGTAGACTATTATATAAATTACTGATTATTCTACCATTTTTACTTATATGCTTGCATTCAGTAGAATATTGATTATGGATACTCTATATTATTTGTTTTAGAAATTCGATTATCCACAGCATTTCAGCAGGATGATTAAGAAGCATACTGGCTATTCACCTAATGAATACAGGATGATGAACAAAAATTAATCCTCATTAATTGAATAGACCATAAGCACTTCCCCATGACGTATATATAATTTCCCGTCTTTAATCACCGGGTGTGCCCAGTGAGGGCCTGTGCCCTTATTAATCTGAAATTCACTTACTATTTCAAGTTTTTCAGGGTTTGGCTTTGCAAGGCCTACGTGTCCTGTTCGTTCTTCATATAAATAAAGCATGCCATCTGCATAAATAATGGGCCCTTTGCAGTGCCACCGTTCTGTCCACATCGTTTCTCCGGTATTCCAGTCGACGCATACCCAGTCACCCATTGCATTACTGAGATGATTTGAGCTGTAGATATAATCACCAATAAGAACCATACCACCATGATGTGGCTCGAGATCTGAATTTGTCCATACTTTATCAACGCTATTTCCATCAGCTGATAGCTTCAGTTTTATGGCCGGATAATCATACCCGTTGGCCACCAGGATATAACCATCCCTGTATATTGGTGTGACTGCATGGTTTTTGCTGCTTCTCCCGCTTATATTCTTTATCTTATCGTAATCTAAAGTCCAGAGCATCTCCCCGTTCTCAGTATTAACACCTATTATATGTCGTGAAGTAAGACTTACAAGGATCTTTTTCCCTCCTCTCTCAATTAATAATGGATTAACATATTGAGGACCTTCGTTAAGCGATTCTGCTTCCCATATCACTGATCCATCATTAGCATCGAATGCCACCACCGAGGCTTTATTGCCACCGGGTGATGCAATAATTTTCCCATCAACATATAATGGGGATTCTGAGATCCCGAACATAAGCGGCGATGAGCCATAAAGATCATAATGGTTTTTTGACCAAATTACCGTACCGTTCCTGTCGACACAAACTATATCTCCACTTCCGCTGACAAGGAATATCTTTCCATCTACATATGTCGGAATACCTCTGGTCCCGTCATGATTCCTGGTCCATGACTTACCGTATTCAACAGACCATTTTTTATTTCCGTATAGGGTAAGTGCTGTAAGCACGTCATCGTCACCCACACGACCCGTAATGTAAACAGCATCGTCCGTTATTGTCGGTGATCCATACCCGAAACCAAGATTTTCAATTTCCCAGAGCAGCTCAGGACCTGATTCCGGCCATTCCTTCAGCAAACCTTTTTCATTATATGTGCCTGATCTTCCAGGACCCCTCCAGTCGTATACCTGGCTTTTTGCAATCATCATAAGGCATAAAGAAAAAAATATAATAGTTAACAATCTTTTCATAGTTAATAGAATTTTTAATGTTATAATTTAGCGTATACACATTTTATAATGCGCGCAAAATAATCATAAAATGACAATTTTAAATACCAGGACCGATATTCGAAAATTGCCAGTTATATGTTATAAACATAATTTTGCTGATATTGTTTGTATGTCATCATTTGTTGAGTCGTACTTGGTATACTGATCGATTTATCTACCTTTAGCTACTAATAATACCAGGTATGAGTACAGTCCCCCAAAATATTTTAAGCATTGATGTGGGCTCTGTTGCAGTGTCGGCAGTTGAACTAAGCCTTGAAGGCAAGGTACTGAAGACATACTATAAATATCATCACGGACAGGCTGGAGAACTGATAGGCAAGCTTGATACGGTTTTCAATCTTGAAAATATAAATGCTGTTGTCAGTCCATCAGGTGCTTATATTCTCTCTGAAATTGTAACAAGGTATGATCCACAGGCTTCATTGATAAAATGTTTCCGTAATTTTTATAAAGACCACAGGGCTTTACTTCTTGTCGGTGCTGGGCGTTTTCAATTATTGCATTTCAATGATGATGGCAGTTTTGCCTGGTCAGCAACAAATACTTCCTGTGCGGCAGGTACAGGCAGCTTCCTGGATCAACAGGCACGCCGCCTTGACATAAAGTCAGCATCCGAATTGTCAGACCTGGCAGGTAAAAATTCAGGATCCATGCCAGATATAGCATCAAGATGCTCTGTCTTTGCAAAAACCGACCTTATACACGCCCAGCAGGCAGGGTATTCTCTCGAGTCAATATGCGACAGTCTTTGCAGGGGATTGGCAAGGAACCTGGCCGATACACTTTTTGACAGCAGCAATATTGATGGAGAAATCGTTTTTGCCGGGGGTGTGTCTAAAAACAAAGCTGTCGGTCGTCATCTGGAGTCAATAACCGGAACAAAACTTGTAGTGCATGAGCTATCGCAATTCTTCCCCGCTATAGGTGCAGCACTTCTTTATATCTCAGGGAATAATAAGGATTCAGGTAGTCAACGGCATATTGAGCTAGTGAATATTCTGAAGCCGAAGAATCAAAAGCTTGAATACGTTTATGATCCCCTGGAAATTAAACTGACATCTTACCCTGATAAGATGGAGGATAATGATTTTTTATATACACCAATAAAAGTAAAGCATCCATCAAAGGTACAGGTAGATGTTTACAGGGACCCCGGAGAAATTGGTTCTGAAGGATGCTATGTTGGAATGGATATCGGTTCAACCAGTACAAAAGGCGTCCTTACTGATACCAGGGGTAAAATGATAGCGGGCTTCTATACATATACAAATGGCCAGCCACTGAGTGCGACCAGGGCAATACTTGAATCCATGCGCTCGCTTTCACAGGAGAGAAATCTCAATTTATCTGTTAAAGGAACAGCTACAACAGGATCAGGCAGGAAGTTTATTGGAGCAATTATTGGTTCTGATATGATAATCGATGAAATCACCACTCATGCCAGGGCCGCTTATGAGCTTAATCCTAAGACCGATACGATAATCGAGATAGGGGGCCAGGATGCGAAGTATACCATTATGAAGAATGGGAGGGTTGTATTTTCAAAAATGAATTCTGTATGCGCTGCCGGCACCGGCAGCTTTATCGAAGAACAGGCTTTAAAAATGGATGTCAGACTGCGTGATTATTCATCGTTGGCTGAAAATGCCAGGGCTCCGCTCGCCAGCGACAGGTGCACCGTATTCATGGAAAGGGACATTAATTATTATACAAACCAGGGATACGCAAAGAGCGAGATACTTGCAGCTGTATTACATTCCGTACGTGATAATTATCTGAAAAAAGTGGCTGTTGAATCTTCAATAGGCGATTATATTGCGTTCCAGGGCGCAACAGCCAAGAACAAAGCCCTGGTGGCAGCCTTTGAGGCAAAGCTCGGTAAAAATATTTTTGTATCGCGTTATTGCCATCTTACAGGAGCTCTGGGGGCAGCACTCATGCTGGCTGATGAAAATACGGGTGAAAGTCAATTCAGGGGATTTGGAATTGTTGAAGAAGAGGTTAGAGTGCGCAATGAAGCGTGCGGGCTGTGTAATAATAACTGTACGATAACGGTTGCAGAGGTTCACGGCAAGAATATAGCTTATGGTTTTCTTTGTGGAAGAGATTACGATACAGATAAGTATATTGATAAGAATATTTCGGGTTTTAACCTTATCAGGGAAAGAAGAAAAGTATTACGTGTTGCTTCTAAAGCCAGATATGCAAATAGCATAAAAATAGGACTGCCATACGCATTGAACATGTTTGAAGATATGAGTTTCTGGAAGTTGTTTTTCAGGGAACTGGGCTACAGTACTGTAAGCAGTGAAGAAGTTAAAGATCCCGTATCGTTTGGAAAGAGGCTTGCCGGTGCTGAATTCTGTGCCCCCATACATGCAATGCATGCTCATGTAAAATGGCTGGAAGATAAGGCAGACTATATTTTTATGCCTGCAATACTTGAGCACAGGTTAGCTGATGAGCCACAAGGGGAGTTATATTGCTATTACACCCAGTTCAGCCCATCTGTTACATCCCTGCTCAGTGAAAACATTAAAGAAAAGGCTATTGTACCCTTGTTAAGATTTGAGAAAGGTCTGCCCTTTGTCCTGAAAACACTGTCCAATTCTCTGTCCGTGACAGGGAAAGAAAAAATTAATTACCGGCAGATAAAATCTGCGTGGGATATAGCCACTGAGAAAGATAAAAAAAACAAAACCCGGTTACTCGAGCTTTATAAAT
>Ga0272443_10003504_pt1 | contig 18423 bp, 15 predicted proteins | sample SSMAcet12_FD_193581 | JGI IMG/M metagenome (GOLD analysis project Ga0272443, IMG submission 193581) | Marine sediment archaeal communities from Little Sippewissett salt marsh, Falmouth, MA, United States - SSM-Acet-12 | ecosystem: Environmental > Aquatic > Marine > Wetlands > Sediment ... | reverse complement strand
TGGATCGTCAGCACCAGCTCTTCGACCGCATCGCGTCGATCGATGTCCGGCTGCCCGAAGCGATCGGTCAGTCGTTCGGCGAGCCGGAGGGCCCGCCCGCGCGCGTCCATGAGCGTAAGGATAGGCCCGGTCGAACGGGGCCGCAACCGACTTCTCCGTATGGTGATTGGCTTCGCTGAGCTGCGCTCGGTACGATAGCCCCACGATGATCGAAGCGAGAACGGACCATGATGCGGTCGTGCGGATGACGGACGGCGAGGATCTGCTCGCCGGGCTCTCTGCTCTTGGCGACGACGCGGCGGTGCTCACCTGCGGGATCGGGATGCTGCGGGAGATCGAACTCGGCTACTGGAACGGCGAGGTGTACGAGAAGCACCGGATCGAGGAAGCGGTGGAGTTGGTCTCTCTTCAGGGGACCGTGGCGATGATGGATGGCGAGCGTATCGTCCATCTGCATACATGCGTGGCGCTGCGGGACGGCTCGACGCGCGGAGGACACCTGTTTGCCGGGACGGTCCACAACACCGCGGAGATCGCCTTGCGGATACCGCCTGGGATCGCCCTCGAGCGGGCGCAGGAGCCGAGCGGGCTCTCCGGCCTGCGACCGACGACCGCTACGTGAAGCGGGCGGGCCCGTGGAGGCCGTGCAGGAAAGCGGCTCCGGCGATCCGAGGCTTCCCGCCGCGCTGGACCTCCAGGAGTTCGAGCAGCCGGTCGCCGGTGCCGACGAGAAGACGGTCGGCCTCGCGCAGCGCGACCTCGCCGGGCTCGATCGCCCCGCACTTCACGTCGGTGTGCATCGTGCGCCGGACCTTCACCCGCTCTCCGTCGAGTTCCGTCCATGCACCGGGCCACGGGTTCGTTCCGCGAACGAGGTTGTGGATCCGCTGCGCCGGCACGGTCCAGTCGATCCGGCCGGTCTCTCGGTTCATCAGCGGCGCCATCGAGACGCCGTCCTCCGGTTGAGGGATGGCCTTTAGATCGCCGGATTCGATCCCTGAGAGCGTTTCGAGAATCGTCTCGGCCCCGAGGGCGGCGAGACGCGTTTCGAGCTCTCCGGCCGTCTCATCCGGTCCGATGTCGATCGATCGCTTCAGAAGGACATCGCCGGTGTCCATTCCCGCCTCGATGTAGAAGGTCGAGATCCCGGTCTCCGTCTCCCCGCGTATGATCGCCCACTGGATCGGAGCGCCGCCTCGGTAGGCCGGGAGGAGCGACGCGTGGATGTTGATCGTCCCGAGCGGCGGCATCTCGAAGACCGCAAGCTTGAGCAACTGACCGTACGCGGCGACGACGAAGACGTCCGCGGCGGCATCCCGGAGCCGCTCGATCGCCGCGTCGCGATTGATCCGTTCCGGCTGGAAGACGGGCAGCCCGAGTTGTGTCGCCGCTGCCTTGACCGGCGGCGGTGTCAGCGTGGCATGGCGTCCGACCGGTCGATCGGGCTGAGTCACGACGAGCGACACCTCATACTGCTCGGCGACCGCGGTGAGCGCCGGACAGGCAAACTCTGACGTCCCGAGAAATGTGATCCTCACGCGGAATCCTCCCGGCGGCGGTACTCCTTGAGCAGCGATTGTCTCCGAGCGGGACTGAGACGGTCGAGGAAGAGGTTCCCGTTCAGGTGATCCATCTCGTGCTGGATCGCCCGCGCGAGGAGCCCCTCGCCTTCGATGCGGACCGTCTCGCCGTCGAGCGTCGTTCCCTCGACCACGGCGCGGACCGCCCGCTGCACCGGGGCGTCGACGCCGGGTACGCTCAGGCAGCCCTCGACGACCTCCGCGACCTCCTCTGAGGTCTCGATCAGCTCGGGGTTGATCAGGATGTGGAACGCGCCGTCGACATCGAGGACGATGATCCGCTTCGAGATCCCGATCTGCGGAGCGGCGAGACCGGCGCCGTTGGCGCGCAGCATCGCCTCGACCATCTGTTCGCAGATCGCTCGGATCTCATCGCTGATCGCTTCGACCGCCTCGGCCGGCTTGCGAAGCGTCGCATCTCCGTAGGTTCGAATCGTCATGGCTCTCCTCTTGCGTGCCGGAACGCAGCATTATAAAGTGAGCGTCGATATGCCACAAGAGAACAGCGATCCCGCGCACTCGCTCGAGAAGATCCTCCGCCTGGAGCGGTCGCTGGGGCATTCCGATGAGGCGGTGACCTGTGGCCTGGAGGCGTTCGTGCGGGCGAACTTCCCCGACGCGGCGGCGATCGTGTCCGGCTACGGATTCGCGCCGCCGCGGAAACGACGCGAGATGGTGGATCGACTGATTGCGCAGCTTGGCGACGGGGACGCTTCCGCCCCGCCCGAACGAACCGTCGGGATCGACGTGCCGATCACGCGTGCGAAGGGGGTCGGCCCGAAGCGCGCCGCGTTGCTTGCGAAGCTCGGCATCGAGACGATCGAGGACCTCCTGTTCTACTTCCCGCGGCGATTGGAGGATCGGTCGGCGGTCGTCCCGATCGGGTCGGTGCGCCCCGGTCAGGAGGTCGGCGTTCGCGGGGAGGTTCAGGCGGTCGGCCAGCGACGGGCCGGACGGAACATGACGGTCACCAAGGCGGCGATCGGCGACGGAACCGGCTTTCTGTACGCGGTCTGGTTTAACCAGCCGTGGATCCTCGATCAACTCAAACGCGGCGATCGGATCGACCTGTACGGGAAGGTCGAGCGCAGCTACGGCGAGCTCCAGATGCGTACGCCGACGTGGGAGCCAGCCGGCGCCGGCGTCGAAACCGGGCGATGGGTCCCCGTCTACCCGGCGACGGAAGGCGTGTCGGACCGGTACCTCAGGTCTCTGATCCACCGGAACCTGGACGCGCATCTGCCGTCGATCGACGACGTGCTCCCGGATTCGCTCCGCGATCGGCATGGACTGGTCCGGCGCCGCGCGGCCGTCGAGGCAATCCACCGGCCGCCCGATCCCGAGCTGTTCGAGCGGGCGCGCCGCACCCTCGCGTTCGAGGAGCTGCTGCTGCTTCAGGTGGGGCTTGCACCGACGGAACGGGACATCCCGGGACGAGCGCACGAGCCGGCGGACGGCCTGCTCGACTCGTTTCTCGCCGGCCTGCCGTACCGCCTGACCGGGGCGCAGCGAGCGGCGCTGGCGGAGATCTCGGCAGATCTTCGCCGTCCGATTCGGATGATGCGACTCCTGCAGGGTGACGTCGGATCCGGCAAGACGCTCGTCGCCGTCGCCTCGGCGCTTCTGGCGATCGACGCCGGCTGTCAGGTCGCGTTCATGGTTCCGACCGAGATCCTCGCCGAGCAGCACGCCCTCAACCTCACGGCGCTGCTCGCCGGCCTCCCCGTCCGGCTTGAAATGCTGACCGGGGCGACGCGCGGCAAGAGCGCGATCCGCCACTCCGTGGAGCAAGGACATGTGGACCTCCTGATCGGGACGCACGCGTTGATCCAGGAGTCGGTCGGCTTCCGTGACCTCGGGCTGGCGATCATCGATGAGCAGCACCGGTTTGGGGTGGTTCAGCGGTCGCGGATCGAGGAGAAAGGGGCGGACGTCGACGTCCTCGTGATGAGTGCGACGCCGATCCCGCGGACGATCACGCTGACGCTGTACGGCGAGTTCGACGTCTCGACACTCGATGAGCTACCGCTTGGTGCTCGATCGATCGCGACGCACTGGCGGCCCGAGAGCGGACGCGAGGCGGTGTACGAGACGGTGGCCGGCTACTTGGCCGACGGGCGGAAGGGGTACGTCGTCCTGCCGCTCGTCGAGGAATCGGAGAAGGTCACGGCGAAGGCGGCCGTGCAAGTCGCCGAGGAGATGGGGGCCCGGTTCCCGGACGCGGGTGTCGGCCTGATTCACGGACGGCTGTCCGCGGTGGAGAAGGGCGCGGCAATGGAGCAGTTTCGCATCGGCGATGTGCAACTGCTCGTGGCGACAACGGTGATCGAGGTCGGGATCGACGTACTCGATGCCGACTTCATGATCATCGAACACGCCGACCGGTTCGGCCTATCGCAACTCCACCAGCTGCGCGGGCGCATCGGTCGATCGGGTCAAGCGGCGGATTGCACCGCGATCTCCGATGCGAGCACCGATGACGCGGCCGAGCGGTTGACGGCGTTCGCCGAGCACTCCGACGGCTTCGCGATCGCCGAGGAGGACCTGCGGATCCGCGGGCCGGGCGACCTGCTCGGTACCCAGCAGCACGGATTCTTCACGAAGCTGCGCGCGGTCAACCTGTTCTCCGACTTCGATCTGATGCGTGCGGCGCGTGACGCGGCGCATGAGCTGCGAGAAGCGGGATTCCCCGCGGCGCTGGTCGATGCCGCCGAGCGCCGGTTCGGGGAGGAGATTCGGTTCCTTCGCGTCTGAGCCGGTCACTCGTTGACCGGCTCAGACGCGAGGCGATACCCAAAGTCGAGTTCCCATTCTCGCGTCGGGATCGCTCGCTCCGAGAACGGAGTGCGTACTGAGGATCCCGCCTGATGCAGAGGACGGGCGCTGCGTGCGCTTCTCAAGTCGCTCGAAGAGCGGCTTGAGATGTCCGCTTCTCGAATCGCCTAGAAGCCGATTCGGGATCCTACCCTCTCGCCGGCGGCGATTCGGGCGAGGGCTCCGGGAGCGGAGAGGTCGAATACCTCGATCGGGAGGTCGTGCTCGCGGCAGATCTCGACTGCGACTTGGTCCATCACCCCGTAGCGGTTCGTAAGGTAGTCGTCGAAGGAGAGGTCGGCGATCAGTTCCGCATCGGCATTCCCGGACGGATTGGCGGAGTAGACGCCGGCGACGTTGGACCCCTTCGCGAGAAGGTCGGCGCCGATCGACACCGCGCGGATCGCGGCGGCGGTGTCGGTCGTCACGAGCGGGCTGCCCGTCCCCCCGGCGAAGATGACGACCGTACCCTCTTTCAGGGCCTTCCGGGCGTTGCGCGGCGAGATCGGTTCGGTGAGTTCGGTGTCGATCGCCGACTGGATCAGGACCGCACGGTCGTTCGAATCCAGGTAGCTGCGGAGCGCGAGGGCGTTGAGGACGGTGGCGAGCATCCCGAGCGTGTCGGCCTCTACGCGGCCGAGCCACGAACTGCGAGCGCCGCGGATGACGTTTCCTCCGCCGACGACGATCGCGATTTCGGTCGAAGAGAGCGGCACGATCTCTCCCGCGATGCGAGTCAGCGCATCGGGAGAGAACGCGCCGTCAGGTCCCTTGAAGGCCTCGCCGGAGAGCTTCAGGAGGACGCGAGAAGGGGATCCGCGCATCCGGACACCTCGATCTCGAACCGGGCGAACTGCTTGATCTGAATGTTCTCGCCGGTTTTCGTCCGCAGATCCGCGAGCATCTCCTCGATCGTGACCTCGGGATTCTTGACGAACGGCTGCTTGATCAGGCAGTTGTCCTTGTAGAAGCTGTTGACGCGACCCTCGAGTGCCTTCTCGATGATCTCCGCCGGCTTCCCCTGCTCCTGGAGCGTTTTGCGGAACTCGGCGTTCGCCTCGTCGATCGCTTCCTGCGGCACGTCCTCCGGGGCGACGAACGTCGGCCCCTCGGCGGCGATGTGCATCGCGACATCGTTGGCGAACGCGATGAACTCCTCGCTGTTCGCGGCGAAGTCGGTGTTGGTGGCGATCTCGACGAGGACGCCGACCTTGCCGGTGTGATGGACGTAGGAGACGATACGGCCTTCGTCCGCCTCGCGGCCGATCTGCTCCATCAGCTCGAGGCCCTGCTCGCGGAGGATCTCCTTGGCGCGCTCGATGTCGCCGTTCGCCTCGGCGAGCGCGCGCTTGCAGTCCATCATGCCGATGCCTGTCTCTTCGCGCAGCTGCTTGATGTCCTCGACGCTAATCGTCATCGTCCTTGACCTCTTCGCCCTCGTTCGATTCCGCCTCGCCGTCCACTTCTTCGGTTCCTTCGTTCTCGTCGGGCGCTTCCTCTTCCTCGGAGGCTGGGTCGTCATCGTCGACCTCTTCGGTCGCCTCGTCCTCGGGAGCCTCATCTTCTTCGGCAGGCGCTTCGTCCTCTTCACCAGACGGCTCGTCTTCGGCAGGCGTGTCGTCCTCGGCTTCGGGTGTCTCCTCAGCCTCCTCGGACGTTTCGTCCTCGGCTTCGGGTGTCTCCTCAGCCTCTTCGGACGCTTCGCCCTCGTCGGCGGAAGCCTCGTCGGGCGCTTCCTCCTCGACGACGGCCTCAGCCTTCTCCTCGCCTTCGGTGGCGGCTTCGACCGTCTCGGCGTCGGCGCCTTCCTCGGCCTCGGCCTTGGCCTCGGCGACCGCGGGCTCCACCTCATCCTGCCGGCCCTCGCGGCCTTCGAGGACGGCGTCGGCGATTCGGGCGGTGATCAGCTTCGTCGCCTTGATCGCGTCGTCGTTGCCCGGGATCAGGAAGTCAATCGGATCCGGATTGCAGTTCGTGTCGACGATCGCGATGACCGGGATACCGACGATATTCGCCTCGTGCACGGCGTTCGCCTCGACGTCCGGATCGATGACGTAGAGCAAGTCGGGCTTTCGCTCGAGGTGGCGCAGGCCGTTCAGGTTGCGCTGCAGCTTGGCGAGCTGGCGGCGCAGCCGACTGGCCTCTTTGTTGGGCATGTGGTCGACCGTGCCGTCCTCGATCATCGTCTCGTACTTCTTCATCCGCTCGATGCTCTGCTTGATCGTCCCGAAGTTCGTCAGCGTGCCGCCGAGCCATCGTCGGTTGACGTAGTGCGCGCCGCATCGCTCTGCCTCTTCGACGATCGTCGACTGAACCTGCTTCTTCGTGCCGATGAAGAGAACCTCGCCGCCGCCTGCGACTTGGTCTCTGACGAAGTAGTATGCCTTCTTGAACAGGTCGACCGTTTGCTCGAGGTCGATAATGTGGATCCCCTTGCGCTCGGTGAAGATGTAGCGCGCCATCTTGGGGTTCCACTTACGTGTTCGATGCCCGAAATGTACCCCCGTTTCGAGCAGTTCTTTCATCGTTAGAACTTCCACATCATCCTCCCAATGGAATCGCGGTTCGTATGCCGCGGAAGTATAGCGAACGACCGTGGAATCCGCAATCCAGGCGTCTTGTGGGCGATTGGCGAACCCGATTGGCTCATCTCCCCCCGTGCGGGGATAATGGGGGACGAAGGTGGGCGATGAGACGCACGGAAACACCTCAGGTCGATCGCGACGACGTCCGCGAGCTTCCGAAGAACATCGAGGCCGAACAGGTTGTCCTCGGCTCGGCGATCCTCGAGCCGGAGGGGACGATCCCGATCATCGTCGAGAAGCTGCTGCCCGAGTACTTCTATCAACGTCGCCACCGGGTGATCTTCCGGACCATCCGCGAGTTGTTCGATCGTGGCGATCCGTCCGACATCGTTTCGCTGGCGAATCGCCTCGAGGAACGGGGGGAAATGGAACGGGCCGGCGGCCGGATGTACCTGAACGAGCTGGTCGACCGCGTCGCGACGACCGCGTCCCTCGAGTACTACGCCGAGATCGTGAAGAAGAAGGCGACCCTTCGGGCGCTGGTCGAGGCCGGTGGAAGGATCTCCGAGTTCGGCTACGACGAGGTGAGCGAGACGGATGAAGTGCTCGACAAGGCGGAGTCGCTCATCTTCGACATCTCGAGCCGCGACTCCGCCGGCGCGTACCATCTCGTGTCCGACTTCCTGTACGAGCACATCGACAAGCTCGAAGAGCTCCATCGCGACCCGAACCGTCACACGATCACCGGGTTCGGAACCGGCTTCCCGCGGTTCGACGAGATGACGTCCGGACTGCAGCGCTCGGATCTGATCATCGTCGCCGGCCGGCCGGGCACCGGCAAGACGAGCTTCGCGCTCGCTGTCGCACGCCATGCGGCGATTCGTGAGAAGGCCGGTATCGGCATCTTCTCGCTCGAGATGGCGAAGGAGCAGCTGCTCGAGCGACTGCTCTGCGGCGAGGGAAAGGTCTCGCTGCACCGGCTGCGCGGCGGATACATCCCGAGCGCGAAGTGGCGCGACCTCGCGATGGCGGCGAGTAAGCTGCAGAAGGCGACGATCGTCATCGACGATACGCCGGGCGCATCGATCCTGGAGATCCGCGCGAAGGCGCGGAGAATGGCGTCTCAGCACAAGATCGACATGATCGTCGTCGACTACCTCCAGCTCGTCGAGGGATCGGTTCGCTCGGACGTGCGCGAACAAGAGATCGCACACATCTCGAGGTCACTGAAGCGGCTGGCGCGCGAGCTGAACGTCCCGGTCGTCGCTGTGTCGCAGCTCAACCGCGCCGTCGAGCAGCGCGAGAAGAAGTACCCGCGGCTCGCCGACCTCCGCGAGAGTGGTGCGATCGAGCAGGACGCCGACGTCGTCATGTTCATCTACCGCGAGGATTACTACAAGCAACCGGACGCGGAGTCGACGGCCGACGGCGCGGCGTCCGATGCAGAGCTGATCATCGCGAAGCAGCGGAACGGCCCACTCGGGCGGGTGACGGTCAATTTCCACAAGTCGTACGCCTCCTTCTATCCGATGGCGTGGGACGACGAGTCGTCCGCACCGTTCTAGAAGCACGCTTCGTCGCTGGCCAGCGGCGGGACGGGCGGTATAATCGGCGGCGAATTCTCGAAGCAATCGGGAGGGGCAATGGGTTATCCGGTCGAGTACCGTTACACGAGGGACCACGAGTGGATCTCCGTCGAGGGAAACGTCGCCCGCATCGGGATCACGGATCACGCACAGAGCGAACTCGGCGATATCGTCTTCGTCGAGCTACCGTCGGTCGGAAGCGCTGTTCGTACAGGAGAGATCCTGGCGACGGTGGAATCGGTCAAGGCCGTCGGCGACGTGAACGCACCGTTCGAAGGCACGGTGCGCGAGGTGAACGAGGCGCTGGAGTCCGCGCCCGAGACGATCAACGCTGCGCCGCACGCCGACGGCTGGATCGTGGCGATCGAGATCGCCGATCCCTCCGCGGTGGATGATCTCCTCGACGCGGCGGCGTACGAAGCACTACTATCCGACGGGTAGTCGCGGATGCGCTACCTCTCGCACTCCGACGCCGACCGGCGCGAGATGCTCGCGTCGATCGGTGTTGCGTCGATCGATGAGCTGTTTGCCGATATCCCGGCGGCCGTCACGGATCGGTTCCGTCCGCTGGGTCTCAAAGGTCGAAGCGAGCAGGAGGTTGTGTCGACGCTGGCGGACTCGGCTGGAAGGAACAGCGCGGCCGATGCCGTCTGCTTCGCTGGCGGGGGCGTGTACGATCACTACGCACCGAGTCTCGTCGACCATGTCCTCCTCCGATCCGAGTTCTTCACCGCGTACACGCCATACCAGCCGGAGGTCAGCCAAGGGACGCTGACGGCGATGTTCGAGTTTCAGACGATGATCTGCGAACTCACGGGCATGGACGTGGCGAACGCGTCGCTGTACGACGGGGCGACCGCGGTCGCCGAAGCGGCACTGATGGCCGAGCGGCTGAAGCACCGTGGCCGGATCGCCGCGGCGGGCTCGCTGTTCGCGAACGTCCGCCGCGTCCTCGGTACCTACTGCTGGGCGAGCGGGATCGAGATCGTCGATCTCCCGCATCGCCCATCCGGCGTCTGCGACCTCTCCGACGTCCCCGAGGACGTGGCGGCGATTGTCTTGCAGTCGCCGAACGCGTTCGGCGTGATCGAGCCGCTCGACGGCGTGAAGGAACGGATCGGAGACGCGCTGCTTATCGTCTCCGCGAACCCGATCTCGCTCGGCGTGCTCGAGCCACCCGGTGCGTTCGACGCCGATATCGTCGTCGGGGAGGGTCAGCCGCTTGGATTACCGATGGCGTATGGCGGACCGCTGTTGGGCCTGTTCGCGTCGAAGACGGAGTATCTGCGTCAGATCCCCGGCCGGGTGTCCGGTCGTACCGTAGACGTGGACGGGAGCGTCGGGTACACGATGGCGGCACAGACGCGGGAGCAACACATCCGCCGCGAGCGAGCGACGTCGAACATCTGTACCAACTCCGCGCTCTGCGCCCTCGCTGCGACCGTCTACCTCGCCACGATCGGTGCCGGCGGCCTTCGACGGGTCGCCGAGCTGTGCGCGGAGAAGGCGCACTATCTGGCCGATCGGATCGCGGCGCTCGACGGGTTCGACCTCCCCTTCTCCGGCGCGTTCTTCAACGAGTTCGTCGTTCGTGTCCCCGGCGATGCCAGCGCCCTCCACCGACGGCTTCTCGACGCGGGGTACTTGGCCGATTCGCCGGACGCGGTTCGTGCATTCGGCGTCGAGAACGCGTTACGGATTGCCGTGACTGAGAGGCGGAGTCGCGAGGAACTCGACCGATTCGTCGACCAGCTGGGAGGGGCCCGGTGAGGACGATCTTCGAGTATCCGAGTCACGAGCGGTCCGACGGTCTCTTCCCGGAACCCGATGTCCCGACGGCCGGCCTCGAGCGACTGATCGGCGACGGGCTCCTGCGAACCGATCGTCCGCGTATCCCCGATCTGAGCGAGCCGACCGTCGCGCGGCACTACACCGCGCTCTCCAAGCTGAACTACGGCGTCGAGGATGGCTTCTACCCGCTCGGCAGCTGCACGATGAAGTACAACCCGAAGGTCAACGAGACGGTCGCGCGCCACCCCGGGTTGGCGCATCTGCACCCGCTGGCCGACGCCGAGACGGCCCAGGGCACCCTCGCGTTCCTGCACCACTTGGCCGAGCTTCTCGGTGGGATCGCCGGACTGCCCGGTGTGTCGCTTCAGCCGGTTGCCGGCGCGCACGGCGAGCTGACGGGGATGTTCCTGTTCAAGAAGCACTTCGAGGTCCGAGGTGAGACCGAACGCCGGAGGATTCTCCTCCCCGACTCGGCCCACGGGACCAACCCCGCATCCGCCGCGGTTGCCGGCTTCTCGGTGACGCAGGTCCCGTCGGACGACCGGGGGCTGATTGACCTCGAAGGACTCGAGCGCGAACTCGACGGCACCATCGCGGGGGTCATGCTGACCGTCCCGAACACCCTCGGCCTGTTCGAACGGGACATCTTGGCGGTCACCGAGAAGGTCCACGCCGCGGGCGGGCTCTGCTACTTCGACGGGGCGAACCTCAATTCCTTCCTCGGCCGGGCGCGTCCCGGCGACATGGGGGCCGACGTCTTCCACTTCAACCTACACAAGACCCTGTCGACGCCGCACGGCGGAGGTGGGCCGGGCGCCGGCCCCATCGCCGTCTCGGAGCCGCTCGTCGACTACCTCCCGGTGCCGCGGATCGAGCGGGATGGGGATCGGTACGTATTCGACTGGGATCCGCCCGACTCGATCGGGTCCGTCCACTCGTTCTATGGCAATGTCCTCGTCGCGGTACGGGCGTACGCGTACTTGCTGCAGCTCGGAGACGAAGGTCTTCGAGCGGTAGCCGAGGACGCCGTGCTGAACGCAAACTACCTCCAGGCACGGCTGAAATCGACCTACCCGCTTCCGTACGATCGCCTGTGCAAGCATGAGTTCGTCCTGTCGGGTGCGAATCTCGCCGAGGGGATCAGCACGCTGGACGTTGCCAAGCGGCTGATCGACTACGGGATCCACCCACCGACGATCTACTTTCCCCTCATCGTCCGCGAGGCGCTGATGATCGAGCCGACCGAAACGGAGGGGAAGGAGACTCTGGATCGGTTCGCCGACGTGATGGAACGGATCGCCGTCGAGGCACGCGACGAGCCGGAGCTGCTGCACGAGGCCCCGCATCGGGCGCCGGTACGGCGACTCGACCAAGCGCGCGCAGCGCGGAATCCGGTGCTCCGCTACCCGTTCGACGAGTTGTCGTAGAAGGGGACGACACGGACTCGTGTCAGCCGGACGCGTTTCTCAGGGCCGACTCGATTTCATCGGCAATCTGCGTGCACTCGGCTTCATCGCTTGCCTCAACGAGGACGCGAACCAGCGGCTGTGTTCCGGAAGGACGAACGAGGATCTGCCCGCTCGTCCCGAGCCGCTCCCGCTCGCGAGCAACGACCTTCTGCACACGCTCGTCCTCGGCAAGCGCCGCGGGGGACGTGCACGGGACGTTGCGAAGCACTTGGGGGAAAAGCGGGATCGAGCGAGCCAGTTCCACGAGGTCGGCACCTTGTCGGTGTGCGATCTCGAGCAGCTTCACCGCGGTTAGGATCCCATCCCCGGTCGATGCGTACTCCGAGAAGATGATGTGGCCGGACGGTTCGCCGCCGACCAGGGCGGAGGTCGTCTGCATTCGTTGCGAGACGTGTCGGTCGCCGACCGGTGTCCGGACGACCTCGATCCCGTCCTCGGCGAGGCGCGTCTCGAGCCCGATGTTGCTCATCACCGTCGTTACGACCAGCGGCGGTGTGAGCACGTTGTCCGCTGCCATGTGCAACGCGGCGATGCCGATCATGTGATCGCCGTCGATCGTCCTGCCGTCGGGCCCTACCAGCAGGACGCGATCGCCGTCTCCGTCGAACGCAATACCTAGGTCGGCGCCATGCTGGCGCACGGCGAGGCGGAGCGGCTCAAGTGACGTCGATCCACACCCTTGGTTGATACGCTGCCCGTCGAGGGCGTCGTGCAGGGCGATGACGCTCGCTCCGAGATGGCGGAAGACGTGCGGCGCGATCTTCGCTGTCGCCCCAAAGGCGCAGTCGACGACGATCGTCGTGCCGGAGAAGTCAACGTGCTCGACGTCGATGGCGCCGGACAGGAATGCCGCATATCGCGTCGCGGCGGCTTCGAGCGGGGCGATGGTACCGACCCGATCGGCTGGCGCCGGTGCGGGATCGATCGATGCTTCGACTGCCGCCTCCTCCTCGACGCCAAGCTTCATTCCGAGGCGATTGAAGAACTTGATACCGTTGTCATCCGGCGGGTTGTGCGATGCGGAGATGACGGCACCGAGATCGGCTCGCTCGTCCTTGATCAGGTAGGAGATGGCCGGGGTTGGGATGATCCCGGCGAGGCACACATCGATCCCGGCGGATGCGAACCCCGATGCGAGTGCGGCCTCGAGCATCGGACCGCTGATTCGTGTGTCGCGCCCGATGATCACCCGGCCGCCCGTCGGGACGATCCGCTCCGCCGCGGCGCGCGCAAGCCCGACGGCAAGCTCCGGCGTCAACAGCCGGTTGGCCGGCCCGCGTACGCCGTCGGTTCCGAACAGTCGGCTCATGGCAGTGCCCACCCCCCGGACACGGTCAGCACAGGGATCGGGAAAGCGAGCGGATAGAGGAGTTCGCCGGACATCGAGAGGGCGAGCGGGTGCGCCGCGTCGAATCGCGCCGACGTCCCGGCGCCGAACAGGAGTGTCGGGAGGAGCCGGGATGGATCGAAGTACGCCAGTCCGGCCGTGAACCGCAAGAACGCGCTCGCCGAGCCTGCATCGCCTGTCAGTGCGACGTCGGCGCTGCCGAGGAGGAGCGTTCCGCCGTCCGGCGAGAGGAAGAGGGAGAACGACAGGTCGCCGAACGCCGCCTCCGTCACCACTTCGCCTCCCCAATAGAGCGGGACGCCGGAGAACGGGAGAATCAACCGCACGCCGACCGATCGGATTCCGGTCGAGGCGAATGCGGTCACGCCGAGGCACAGCACGAGGAGCAGAGCGGTGAGAGCGACGATACGCTTCATTTGAGCGAAGTCTAGCGAAAGGACGGGGCGAATGCGAGCTACGGCACGGCGCGAACGACGTCTCCGATGATCGGCGGGAAGTCGGCGACTCGAGTGGCGTACGAGACCCACTCGCGTGTCTCGATCACCTCGATCTCGCCCTTCACGGCGAGGAACTCGTAGCCGAGGATCTCGCTCGTGTTCGGATCGACGACGAGGTTCTCTACCTCGAGAACCTCGAACCGATCGCCGACGGTCACGCCGGACGAGGCCCCGAGATTGATCGCGATCCGCCCGTCAGGGAGGATCGCCGCGATCTGTCCCTGTCGCGGGGCGAACGCGACATCCTCCATTGCGGCGGCGGCGCGTGGAGCCTCGTCCGCCGGCTCCTCGAACGCGAACCGCGCCGTATCGGCCATGGCAAGCAGGAGCGTCGAGGTCATGCGGTCGATCGCCTGGTTCATCGATGCCCCGACGACCGTGTCGGCGAATTGCGGCGTCCCGACGGTGATTTCGTCCGCTGCGGGGACCGAGACGGAGATGCCCGGACGGATCTGGAATCCGGCCGTGTCGATATGCGACGTCCCGTCCCACAGCTTCGCCGTGTAGATCCCGGGGCTCATCGGCATGCCGAACGCGTCTCGCTGGTCCCAGGACCATGTGCCGCAGTCATCCGTAGCGACGAACTGCCATCCGAGCCACTGGAGAAACGCGCCGGTCGACGAGTAGACCTCGATGCCGAACCAGGCCGGTGCCGCGTCGTTTCGATAGCCGAGGAGGACGGTCTGACCGGAGTTGTACCATGCGCGGTCGGCCTGCAGCCCTCCGGCACACACCTCCGAAGAACCGGCGGTGAGGAAGGACAGCAGCGCGCCCAAGTCGATCGAGAATCCGGTCGTTCCCTCGTTGAAACCCTCGGCGGAGACGGAGACCAGAGGGTGGGAAGTGCGTGCGTCGATGACCTCCGCGCCGAGGTGTACGTCGACGGCTGCATTGTCTACGCGCAGGAAGCCGAGATTGAGCGAGGTCTGCTGCACGTGGATGTCGGAGACCGTACCGACGACGAGCAGGTCGGCACCGACGAGTCGTCCCGCGAGCGCGACGTCCTCCCGGAATGCGGGATTCAGTCCGTTCGCCTGCATCGTTGCGTCCAGTTCGGCGTGGTCGATCACCCGGAGGCCTGTGGCGGCGAACCGCCCCGCCAGTTCCTCGGCGACCCCGCCGCCGACGTTGACGAAGCCGGCTTGGCTGACGTCTTCGAACCGGGCAACGGCGATCTTGAGTGGAGCGAGGACGGCCATCGCTTCCTCGCCAAGGCGGACCGTCAGCGGCGCAACGCGGACGTTGTTGTCCTCGTCGGGCTCTTCGATGCGTTCGTGTGGCGCGTCGGCCTCGACCGCGAGGACGTGCGGTCCCGCAGTTGCCATCCAGGTCGATTCGATCTCGACGTCGCGGCCGGCGTCGAGGGAGGTCAGCGGCACAACGTCGATCTCGAGTCCATCGACGGTGAATCGGACGAAGAAGGCACCCTCGGTGTCGCTTGGGCCGATGTTCTCGATCGTCGCGGAAATGGTGACGAGAAGGCCGTCCGTAGGCACCGGCGGGGTGACCTCCAGACGCGTCACAGCGAGATCCGGCGATGCGAGTGCGAGCTGTGCCAGGCACCCGATCGCCAGGGCGAAACTCACGAGAATGCGTTTCTTCATTATTCGCTCCGAACGGTCCTCGCCTCCACGTACACCGGCGCGCCGAGTCGGTTTCGGTCCGTCGTCCCGACTACCGGTACACCAGATCGGCGTCGGAGGCAACCCCCGGCGTCTCCGAGCCGCAGGACCTCCGTGCCGCTTGCGCGCACCGCTAGATGCTGCTCCAGTCGGATCCCGATGCGACCTTCACCGATAACGGGACCCGCAACGACAGGACCCCCTCCATCGTCTCGACGATCACCGCGGTCGCCTCCTCGGCCGCGCGCTCCTCGATCTCGAAGATCAACTCGTCGTGGATCTGGAGGATCATCTTGACCGGAGCGTGCTCCGCTTCGATCCAGCGGTCGATTTCGATCATCGCGAGCTTGATCAGATCGGCCGCACTCCCCTGAATCGGGGTGTTGACCGCGTTTCTCCGATCGAAGTTGCGGCGAGCGACATTCCGTGAGGTCAGGTTCGGAAGCGGCCGCCGGCGGCCGAGGATCGTCTCGACCGAGCCGGTCTCCGTCGCCCGCTCGATCATCCGGTCGATGTAGGCCTTGGCGCCGGCATAGGCGGTGAAGAACCGGTCGATGTACCCCCTCGCCTCCGATTGCGGTATCCCTAGCTCACGCGCCAGTCCGAACGGGCTGATCCCGTAGAGGATCCCGAAATTGATCCGCTTGGCCGCGTCACGGAGCATGTCGGGGACCTCGTCCTCGGGCAGTCCGAATACGACGGACGCCGTCAGCCGATGGAGGTCGAGCCCTTCACGGAACGCCTCGATCAGCCGGTCATCCTCGGAGAAGTGCGCAAGCAGGCGCAGCTCGATCTGCGAGTAGTCGGCGGCAACGAGGGTGGAGCCCTTCGGCGCAACGAACGCCTCGCGGATCCGGCCTCCGATCTCGGTCCGCGTCGGGATGTTCTGTAGGTTCGGCTCCGACGATGACAGTCGGCCGGTGGCGGTGACGGTCTGATGGAAGCTCGTGTGGATCCGGCCGGTCGAGCGGTTGATCGCCTTCGGAAGCTGGTCAACGTAGGTCGATAGGAGTTTCTTCAGCTCCCGATGGGCGAGGAGCTTCCCGGGGAACGGGTGTTGCTCGGCGAGGATCGACAGGACCCGCGCGCTGGTCGAAGGACCGGTCTTCGTCTTGTCGATGACGGGAAGGCCGAACCGCTCGAACAGAATCTCGGCGACCTGCTTCGGCGAGTTGGGGTTGAATGGGCCGCCGGCGATGTCCATGAGGTCGGACTCGATGATCTGCAGCTCCGTTCTCAACTCGTCGCCCTGCGCGGTGAGGACGTCGGCGTCGACGAGCATGCCGTGTTCTTCCATCCGCGCGAGGACCTGAATGAGCGGGACCTCGACATCGCGGAAGAGCTTCGTCAGCCCGCTCTCGTCCAGAGCACGGGTCAGCGGTGCGTACAGGCGCTGCACGATCTCGGCGTCCTCGGCGGCGTACTCCGTTGCTCGATCGATCGGGACTGCGGCGAACGCGCCGTCCTTCCCGGCGGCCTCCTCGTACGTGATCATCGCGTGTCCAAGAGTCGTTCGTGCGATCTGGTCGAGGTTGTGCCGGCGCTCCTCGGGGTGGACGAGGTGTGACGCGATCATCGAGTCGAACGAGATTCCCGTTGGACGCAGACCGTGCCGGCGGAGCACGACTACGTCGTACTTCAGGTTCTGGCCGATCAGCTTCGGCGTTTTGCCCTCGATGATCGAGCGCAAGACGTCGAGGACGTCCGCAGGAAGGAGCTGCTCCGGTGCGTCGAGCCCCTCGTGGCCGACCGGGATATACGCTCCGGTGTACGGCTTCGTCGACAGGGCGATACCAACGATTCGGGCGTAGATCGGATCGAGACTCGTCGTCTCCAGATCGATCGAGACGTTCTCGGCTTCGCGCAGTTCGGCCGCGAGCGCATCGAGCGCCGGCCGATCGAGAATCGTGCGGTAGGTGACCGGCTGCCGTGGTGTCTCGACGGCCGGCTCCGTCGACGGCGTCGGTGCGAGGTCGAGTTCGCTCAATGCACTCGTGAACTCGAGTTCGGTCAGCACGTGCGCGAGCTCGTCCGGGTCGACTCCGCGCAGTCGACACGAGGCCGGGACCCCGTCGAGTTCGACATCGGACCGCAGGACGATCAACCGGCGGGCGAGTTCCGCCGCGTCCCGACCGCCGGCGAGACCGGCGGACACGCGGCGGTTTTTGACCTGGTCGGCCGCATCGAGCGCCGCATCGAGCGAGCCGTACTCCTGCAGTAGCTTCGCGGCGGTCTTGGCGCCGACACCGGGAACGCCGGGGACGTTGTCGGAGCTGTCGCCGACGAGCGACAGGAGGTCGACGATGCGCTCCGGCGGCACGCCGTACTTCTCCTCGACGCCGGCAGATCGAGCCGTTGCTGCGCGCTGTCGACGGCGCGCCCGCCGGGCCGCAACAGGTGCGTCTTGTCGGAGACGACCTGCGCCATGTCCTTGTCGGACGTGGCGATGAGGCAGCGGAGCCCGTGGGCCTCCGCCTGCGTCGCGAGCGACGCGAGGACATCGTCCGCTTCGACACCGGGGATCGAGAGGGTCGGCACACCGAGCGCGTCAAGCAGCCGCTCGATCCACGGGATCTGCGATGCCAGGTCCTCCGGCATCGGCTTGCGGTTCGCCTTGTAGTCGGGGTACGCGTCGTGTCGGAATGTCTTGCCGCCGGCATCGAACGTCACCACGACGTATGCGGACGGGAAACCGCGCAGCGTGCGAAGGAGGATCCGCCAGAAGCCGTACACCGCGTTGACTGGCTCGCCGGCGCCTGTCGTCAGCTCCGGAATCCCGTAGTACGCCCGGTAGGCGTGCGAGTGGCCGTCGAACAGCAGCACCCGCCCCTCATCGAGTGGTTCGGACAGGCGGAGGATCTCCTCATAGGTACGCATCGTCGGTCGATCCCACTCCTTGTCGGTCGAGTAGGTAGCAGAGCGCGAGGGCGAGCCCGTCGGCCATGTCGTCGGGCTTCGGGATCTCCGACAGGCAGAGGAGGCGCTTGACCATCGCCTGGACCTGGGGCTTCGGCGCCTTGCCGTAGCCGGTGATCCGCTTCTTCACCTGAAGCGGAGTGTATCCGCGCACCGCTACCTTCGCGGCGGCCATCAGGAGAACCCCTCGCGTTTCGGCGGTCCGCATCGCGGTGTGGGCGTTCGTCGCGAGGAAGACTTCCTCGATCGCGACGCCGTCGGGATGGTACGCTTCG
>Ga0272443_10003503_pt1 | contig 18424 bp, 16 predicted proteins | sample SSMAcet12_FD_193581 | JGI IMG/M metagenome (GOLD analysis project Ga0272443, IMG submission 193581) | Marine sediment archaeal communities from Little Sippewissett salt marsh, Falmouth, MA, United States - SSM-Acet-12 | ecosystem: Environmental > Aquatic > Marine > Wetlands > Sediment ... | reverse complement strand
AATCCCGAACATATGACAAGGTAGGTGCTTGGTTGCAGGCTCGGAATAGCGGCAAACGGAACTCGCAACAAAGCGGAGAGCGTTCCCAGCAGTGCGACGATGGCAATCTCGCGCACCTGGATACCCGAGGACTCGAACAGTGCCGCGAAGACCAGGGCAACGCTCGCAGCAACGCCGACGGCAACAAACGTCCGGCTCGCAGAGCCTGCTTCATCGCTGCCAACAGACACGAGCAGAAGCAGCATGACTGCGACCACTCCAGCCATTATCAGGGGAGCCCGGCCAGCCTTCATGGAAGAGCCTCCAGACAATCCTCGACGGAAAGACAGGCACCCGTCCCTCCGTAACCCGGCATCCCGGCGAGCATTCTCCCAATCTGCGGCACAAACGGATCTATGGCCGCCATCACGGAGCGGGTTGAGCCCCATGCATAGACCTTTCCCGATTTCATCACAACTACGGCATCTGCGTGACTGGCGCACGTCTCCACATCGTGGCTGACGAGGACCACGGCATTTCCGTCCGCGGCGTACGACTCGAGAAACCTCATGAGCTGCAGCTTCCTCGCGTATTCCAACCCCCGCGTTGGTTCGTCCAACACCAGCACGCCAGGCCTCACTGCTACCACAGAGGCCAGTGCAACACGCTGTCTTTCACCGCCGCTGAGAGACCTCGGATAGACATGGCGATATTGTTCCAGGTCAAACAGACCAAGCACGTGGTCCACTCGCGCTCGTGCATCAACGCCCCGCAAACCGATGTGTTTCAGAGTGAAGAGGATCTCCTCTTCTACGGTCTCCGCAAACAGGTGGTCGTTCGGATTCTGAAAGACCATGCCTACGTCCCGCGACAACATGGCGACGGACCTATCCGCAATGTCGGCCCCGTCGATGAGCACTGTTCCACTCAGGGGACGCAGCAGCCCGTTGAAATGCTTGATAAGTGTGGTCTTGCCCGAGCCGTTGTGGCCCAGCACGGAGAGAATCCGGCCACCTTGCACCGTCAGCGAGACGTCTCTCAGCGCGACAGTTCCACTATCGTAGCTATACGAGACGCCGTCCGCTCTGACCCTTATCCCGGTGCTGTCCCTGCGCGGCAACCTTGCGTTGCCACTCGCGAGTGCTGGCAGCAGCGACGAGAACGAAGTGCGAGCTTCTTCGACCGACAGAGGAGTGATGCCGTCCCACACTCCCCGACTCCGCAACTCACGAGCCAGTCTCGCGACAGGTGGAAGGCCAATGCCCTCTTCTGGACACTCCAGCGCGTCGAGAACGGTACGAGGCGCGCCATCGGCAACCACCCGTCCTTCATCCAGGACCACAACCCTGTCCACATACTCAATCACCCGCTCGAGGCGATGTTCCACCACCACAATGGTGATTCCGAGTGAGTCCTTCAAGCCCACGAGGAAGCACAGCAACTCCGTTGCCTGCTCGGGGTCGAGCTCTGAACTGGGCTCGTCAAGTACCAGTATCTGCGGTCGAACCGACAGGGCAGCAGCAATCGCGACACGTTGCTTCTCTCCCCCGGACAAGGTTGAAATGGGACTGCGTCGCTTGTGCGTCAAGCCCATCAACTCAAGGGCTTCGTCGACTCGATACGCTATCTGCTCGACATCCAAGCCCGCGTTTTCGAGGCCGAACGCAACGTCACGTTCGACGTCAGCGGCAATCACCTGGTTCTCCGGGTCCTGAAAGACCATCCCCACGGTTCGGGCCAGCTCGCGGGGCTGGCTCGCAGTCACCTCGCAACCGGCAACCCATACGTCGCCCGATAGCCGACCGCCGTGAAAGTGGGGAATGAGACCGTTCAGACAGCGGCACAGGCTCGTCTTGCCGCACCCGGACCTCCCCGCAATGAGCACGAATTCCCCACCCTCAATACGAAGACTCACATTGCGAAGCGCGGGCCGTGACGCTTCCCAGTACTGGAACGAGAAATCCCGGAACTCAATCATCGGCAGAGCGTCCAGCCAGCAGGGCCACAGGAACAGGCGACACAAAAAGCACCAGGAGCAGGCAGCAGGAGACTGCCAGCTGCAGGTCGATATGGGAGCCGCTCAAGGCGGGGTAGTATGCAAAGCTGTCGATGCCCAGTGCCGTCATGGCGACAGCCAGCGAGAGTGCAGCCACGAGCGCCACAACCGCCAGTACGTCGACATGCTGCACCGGTCTGTCGCGAAAGAACGTACGTCTCCCCCTTGCTCCATAGCCCCGCGACTCCATCGCCTCCGCCACCTGCACTGCCCTGTCAAGGGAGTTGGACAACAGCGGCAGGACAAGCGCGCCGTAGCTACGCACACGTCCCGAGAATCCGCCTGCAGCGAAGTCGACTCCGCGCGAGCGTTGCACGTCCATAATCGTGTTGGCGTCAGAGAAGAGTACGGGGATGAATCGAGTAGAGAGAGAGGTAACGAGGACGGACCTGTACGGCAGCCTTGCCTTGATTGCCGCCTGCATGAGGTCGTCGGGATGTACACATAGATTCAGCAAAGTGAAGGCCGAGATGATGATTGTCAGGCGAACGCCCATTGCAGCGCCGAAGGCGATAGCCTCAAGGGTCACGCGTGGCTGCCCGACCAGGGGGATACTAACGCCCGCAGTCCACAGCACATGACTGCCCTCGTTGCTCACAATGACGTTGATGACAACCACGAACAGGAACATCCATGCTGCGAATTTCACCACTCCCCACCACTGCCGACGAACTCCCGCCGCCGATGCCACTACGGGCGAAACAGCGAGCACACTGCCAAGCGCAAGAGGATGGTCAAGCACAAGGGCTGCTGTGACCGATGCAGCGACCCACGCCACCCAGACGGCGGCGTTGAGCCGATGCAGAGGGCTTCCTGCGTCGGTGTATGAGTAATTGAGCTGCATCACCATGGTAGCCCGTCCTCAGTTCCTGCGGGGTACCGGCGAGGCCATGCCATCCTCGACGATGGCAGCCGGCCACAATTCCATGTCGCCCCACTCCAGTGCAAGCGCGTCGACAGCCGAACGCACTCCTTCATCATCGGTCCCGGTCACGAGAACTACGACGTTCTCGCACGCGCCTGTCCCGCGTGGGTTCCACGGGTTCTGCATTGCTTCCACAACTCCCGAACCCGCACCGAACGTGCCATCCACCGTGCCATCGTAGTCATAGGTAATGAGGGTCGAATCCTCGGACGAGGTAAACAGGCCAACGCGGTCCCGGATACCGTAGAGCTCCGACACAAGGGAATTATCAATGGCCGAAACAATGACGAGGTTGTGGGTCTCTTTCGCCGCTTCAGCGAGTTCGTCCTGAGAGGTAACGGTCACATCTGTTGCGCCAGCTCCCATAAGGCTATCAGCAATCGAGGCTGCTTCAGCGGTGAACCTGGTGTCGCACACAATGGTTGTTGGGCGAACAGCGCCTCCGTAGCCCCGGAGAAACGCGTGGGGGAACGCCCCAAGCGTCGCGGTCACATCCCGCCGGAAGCGCCAATCGTGGTAGTCCCAATGCTGCACATCACCGTCGCACAGAACATAGTCACATGAACCCACATCGCCGAGCATGCCGTTTATGTAGTAGAACCAGTCTACCTTGCCCCCAGTACCACCAACCCCATTGATGCTCTCGACGAAGCAGGCACCGTAGGATGTTTCCAGTTCGGCCACGCTGTCCAGGGCCTCAATTGCGGTAGTCCCATCCGCGAGAGCGACCGTCACATCGAGCAGGACGTCTTCCCCGAAGTCGGCGGTGACCACGACGCGCGCGTTGGCCGGCTGGCCGGGTTCGGTATCCGAGGCCACCGCGGAAGGCTCAGGGGTACCCGCTGTGCACGCAGACAGTGTGACTGCGGTTAGGCAAACCAGGAACAGGAGAGTAGCGGGCGGCAATCGTCTGAGCGGTGCAGGACTCACACACGTCTCCTGATTCGTCGGAGCCTCTGCGGCCCGGTCACCGTCAACGTCAATACTCGTCACGCCGCACGAACATGAAGAGAGCGATGACAATGCCAATAACCAGGATGGCGGCACTACCAACGATGATGTAGGTCGTGGTATCTCCGCCGTCGAAGAGGCCCTTGATCTTGTTCATGATGCCTGAGCCGGAGTCTCCCGGATACGCCAGGGCAATCAACGAGTCGCTCTCAGAGAGCGTCACCTGGATGCTCGAATCACCCACCTGAGAGCGCGGCATCTGCCCCCACTGACCAGCAATGACGGTGAATACGGCTACACTGGCAGTGTTCGGCAAACCATCGAACTGAAGTGAGAAGGAGCCGCTCCCCTGCGGTTCGACCACGTACGCGCTGAGCAGGCGGAATCCCGGAGGATCACTGGGAATGCTCGAGACGGGATAGGGAATCACCGAGACGGCGCCGATGCCCGGCGAAACATACGAGAGAGACACGTTGGTCATCCCTGCCGCATCAAACTGCATGAAGCTGGCCGAAACAGCCCTGTTCTGGGTCATCACCAGGGTAGTGGGGTTCTGCGTTCCCATGGCGTCACCTGACCAGCCGACGAAGGCATAGCCTGGATTGGCCGTAGCCGTCAGGGTGACCGTGGAACCCTCGGCATAGCCCGAAGCCTGGGGCAGCAGGTCACGAGTAACGGTACCGCCACCCATCGGATTGGTCCCGACGGTCAACTGATAGAAGCCGTCCCGCGAACTCCCATCGCTGCCAGCCGCTTCGACTGTGAGAAGAACATCAATACGGACCGGGCTGTTGGATGCATCATCATCCTCTATCGTTATCTCAGCCTCGTACTCACCCTCGTCCAGACTTCCAAGGTCAACGAAAACGTCGATATCTTCGTTCTCGTCTGCGTCCAGAGAGCCTGACCTCGGGCTGATGGACAGCCATCCTGCGTCATCAGAGGCGGACCAGTTCAGTGTGCCCTCTCCCGAATTGGATATCTCGAGCGTCTCCTCATCCGGGTCATCTCCGCCCTCAACCGCTTCGAACTCGATGTCATCGTCAGGACTTATATCTATCTCAGGATCATCCTCAAGGGGGTCGCCCGTCATCTCCAGCGTCACGTCGATTGTCATAGGGCTGTTGTCAGCATCGTCAGACTCTATGGTGATAGTCGCCTCGTAGTCCCCCACATCAAGCCCAGCGATGTCCACTCTCAGCGAGACGTCATCGTGTTCACCTGATGACTCACCATCTTCAGGACTGACGTCGAGCCAGTCGTCATCACAATCAACGTCGAGCTCCCAGGTAATAGTGCCCGGACCTGAGTTCCATATCTCCAGAACCTGGTCATCGGGGTCGTCATCGCCGGTCTCAGCGGTGAACTCGAACTCGTCCGTGAGAACTGCAATCTCATCGTCGGTCGTCTCTTCGGTCACATAGAGCACCACATCGATTTCCTGTGGGCTGTTGTCCGCGTCCGCGGACGTGATGGTTATGGTTATTGCATCATACGTACCGGCAACAAGTCCGCCAGTGTCGACAGACACCTCAACGTCGTCCTTCTCGCCAGTCGAGCTGCCGCTGCTCGTGCCGAGAGACAGCCAGCCTGCATCATCGGAGACCTCCCAGTCGAGTGTGCCACTACCATCGTTCCAAACCTCGAAGGTCTGATCGAGGGGGTTGCCCCCGCCTTCAGTTGCTCGGAAAACAAGGTCCGTCGGCGCGTACTCGATGTCCGGGTCTCCGCTCCCCGAAGAACCGCTGGACTCTACCGGATACGACATTCCCAGCAGCGCAGGAATCGCGTAAGCGGTCATCCACTCGGAGTTGGAGTCATCACCGTCGGTCCATTCGAAGTACCCGTCGGTATCCTGAAGACTCAGGAGATATTCAACAGGGGTGTCGGAATCAGGCTCCCAATCGCCACTATCGGGGTCCTCCCCGGCGGCCTCAAGCGCCATGATTGCCCACGACGTTGAGGCAGCGTTGGATTCGTCGTCCGGGTCCTCGGGAAAGCCGCCGTCATCGTTCTGCGCGTCCACAAGGAAGACGAGGGCGTCCTCAATAACAGAAGAACTCGAGCTCTCTCCGGCTGCTATCAGGGCCATTATGGCCGCAGCCGTGTTGTCAACGTCGCTGTCGCCGGTTATCTCCCAGCTCCAGCCCCCGTCGCTGTTCTGGAATTCCTCAATGAACTCGATAATGTCGCTGTTGACGGACTCATCCGCAGCGACAAGTGCAAGAACGCCCCAGAAGTCATCATTGAGCACATCGTCATCGCCGATCTGGGTGTAGTCGTTGCCGGTCTCGTTCTCCTCCTCGTAGAGGTCTTCGAGACCATCGATATAGTCTTCGCCACCAAAATCCGTCGGGTCTTCGCCCGCGGCAACGATTGCGAGAATCATGCGGGCCCAGTCCGTCGCATCGAACGAACCGGTATCGGCCTCGTTCTCCAGGTATTCGATGATTGTGTCGCCTGAAGAGCCTTCCCAGTCGCTGTCGTCGGGGTCCTCGCCAGCGGCCGCGATTGCCATCACAGCCCATGCCGAAACGGCGAATCCACCGATACCGCCGTCGGAGTCCTGCTGGTCACTGAGGTATTCAAGGGCGTCCCGTATCTCGCTATCCGACTCGTCGAGGGGATAGGACGCAGCAAGCGCGCTGCTGCCAGCCATAGGAGAGAGAAGAAGCGAGAGAACTAGACACAGGGAGACGAACAGATGGGGCGCGGTTCTTGTTGACATCTGAAAACTATATCGCCAACGGTGCCCCATCGCAAACGTGAATCGGCCGTCTATGAACCTGTGAGCGACCGAAGCCTCCATGTCACAAAGCCCGCCGCTACCGCTGCGAAAGCAAGCCACGGCAGCAGAAGGCCAATCGCCGAAGGAGTCTCAGCGATGCCTCCGACTGACTCGGGAAGAGGGCGGTAGAACTGGCCTGTCAGTGCAACCAGAGCCCACGAGGTATTCTCGACAGGCATGGGGAACCCCGCTCCTGAGTAGTAGGGGATACTGCCATCAGTCTGCTGCTGGGCGATGATGAAGTCGACCGGGCTCTCGCCATTCATGAGCCATGCACTCCCGGTCGGATCCTGCCTGGCGATGCCGATTGCATCGATACCCCAGGAGGATGAGGACACGTTTTCCTCTCCCCACGAAGTGAAGCCGCCATTGGGCCCCTGTGATGACTTGATGAAAGCCAGGCCGTCCTGGATTTCCTGCGAACTGGACGACACTCCGGCCAGCACCAGCGCGAGGATGGCAGCCCCGGTGTCGTCAGGGCTTGAGCCGGGCGAGTACCACGGGTTGCCGGGCAGCCCCCAGGACCACCCACCATCCGCCTCCTTGTGAGTCATCAGGAAATCAACGGCACCGGCTACCTCTGTCGAGGAGCGCGGAATGCCGGCGGCGAGTAGCGCACGGACGGCCCACATATCGTCATTGATAGTCGTGAAATCCCCGGTCCCCTCGTCGAACTGACCCTCGCCCGCGTCATAGCGGTCCAGCAGGGCGGCGACGTAGTCGCCATCAGTAACGTAGGCATCCGAGTAGCTGCCGAAAGAGGAAGGGTCTTCGTCAGCGGAAACCGCAGCGAGCACTACCCGCGCAAGCGCGGCAGTGATATTGCCCGACAGCCCCGGGTTCGCCTTGACGTAGTCCACGAGGGAAGGCCCGCCATTGGACCACGAGTTCGGATCATCACCCGCAGCTTCGATCGCCACGCAAGCCCACTGAGAACCTGCGGCACTTCCAATCATGCCGGTTCCATCCTGCTCGCCCGCAAGATAGTCCAGAGCGTCCTGTACTACGTCGTCATCCGGTGAGAGGGGATAGCCCCCGGCAGCGGCAACGACGGGAATCATTGAGGACACAAGGAGAACCGCCACAAGTCCTGCAACGGTCAGCCTGGGAATCAATCTCACGGGAGGCACCTCCGTTTCACAATCGTGCCACTCGGCACAATCAAGACGTGTTGATTTTATTAAAGCCATGACTACTTTGCAACCCGTTTCACGAAGAGGAACCCTGCAATCGACAGCAGCACAGCTACCAGGGCGGGAAAGACGAAGCCGGACAAATCACGCGTGTCCGATGACGGCAGGACAGACACCTGATACTGGAAGACGCGCTCCTGTGCAGGCGCCGCTCCCCCCTCCCACGTCGCCAGAGCACCGATGCGGAAAGAAAGGTCCTGTGTAGTGACCTCAGCGCCCGTCGCATCGACCACGACTTCGACCACGTCAGCGCACACGTAGCCCCTGGTCGGGAGGTACACCGCACGCTGCCCCGCCGATTGACAGTCAGGAGACTCTTCGTAGAGCACGGAGGAACTCACGCGGAGAGAGAGGACATCCGTGCCGGCGGATCCGGCTTCGGCATCGGGACGGGCAAGAGAGATTGTCAATCCCTGGGGCGCCTCCACCACGTACAGTTCAAGGTCTACGGGTAGTGTGCCGTCGACGTTGTAGAAGGCCAGAAGCGTGGTGAGCCGAGAGTCGGCGGCCATCTCCAGGTGCTCGTCGTACTGTATCGTCCCCAGCGAGTACCTGCTGTCGTCTGCAACGACACTGGAAGGACCGCAAGGGGCGAAGAGGATGGCAAGACATGCGAGCGCGGCGAGAGCGCTCGTGACACGGCGGGGAAGAATGGAGGTCACGTTCCCTGCTCGACCGCCTCGAAGCGAAGCTCGCCCGAGTACACACCGTACCCCTGGTTCTGGAGAATGCTCAGCCACAGCCACACATCGACATCTGTCGAGACGCCGGCGGCGGCAGTACCCACCTCGGCGTAGGAGTCGGAGACGGGCGTTGCGGTCCCTCCGGATGAGTCCGTATCCCATTCGATGGCGCTGAGGGCAATAGTGGAGGACGAAGGACCTGACAGCGTATCCACGCCCTTGATGCGGAGCGAACACGCGACAGTGGTCTCCGGGCCTACGGACAATGTCACCGCTCCCTGGCCGGCAGTCTGCGACACCTCGGGCGTGGAGGGTGTTCCGCGCACAACCGCACCGAAGTCGATTCCGGGGTCTCCGTGGTCCTCTATGGTAAAGGAGATTATCGTGCAGGGTCCTTCGACATCCATCACGAGGCGGCCATCGCTGGGAATGTAGTAGTTCTCATCAGCGGGAGCCGCCTCGGCCACGACAGTGTACTGTCCTGTCTGCTGGAAGGCGACTTCGGCGATGCCATCCGTACCGGTGACACAGTATTCGTCTCCAACACATACACGCGCCCCCTCGAGGGCCTCCCACGTCCCAGTTCCGGTGTAGCCCTCGTCGGCGAAATACTCAACGAAGAACTCCTGTACGTCTCCGCACTGCACAGGCGACGCCGGTCCCGTGATGCGCAGCGGTTTGCACTTGTAGCCCGCGCCCCAGAACAAGACCACCTCACTGTGGGGAGACGCCGGCTCGGCATCGGCATAGTTCAACATGAAGCGGTCGACGGGCTGTGAGGGGGTCGGGGCAACTGTGTCGTTCCACACCCTGTAGGCCCAGCCGACGGCCCCGTGAGCGTCAACGTCCGCTATGGATGTGACGTAGAAGCCGGAGCCGGGGAAGTACGAGTCCGTGATTTCGTACGTGAAGCCGCCCAGGAGACTTGCCTGGTGCAGAGCCGCGAGCACGCTGGTTGCTCCAAGGGTGTCGTCGCCTTCTCCCAACTCCCACGTGGTGGAATCCGACAGCCTGGTGCCCTTGTAGAGACCGTCTTCAACGAAGAGGCGATACTGCCTCTCGTTGGCGGACGTTACCGTCACCTCCGGAGGGACGGTCACCTCGCCCGCCCAGATGGTCTCATACTCGCCCGTATCGCCAAACGTGGACTCATCGACGGGGCCAACGACGCGAACGAACACCGTGACGGGATCCGGGTCGGCAGACACGGCTATCGACTCCGCGGGTAGCACAAGGGCAGCCAGCAGAATAGCCACTGTGATGAAAGACACTGAGTACGGGAACGTGCCGGCCTGAACGCCCGCAAGGAACCGTCCCTTGTCATGCGATGCAAGCCGACTCACGATAGCACGAGGCCCGAACTCAAGGTTTCTTGACATGACTCAACCCGAGCGATGTTAGCACCGCAGAACGGGAGCATCAACTCAAGACAACAGGGGTTGCCGCAGCAGCTACGCACCGCGAAGAGTCACGGAACGAACGTGGGGCCGGGCGGCTGCGGCCAGGGCGTCGAGCCGGGCGGCGGGATACGGTTTGACGAGGGCATACGCAGGGTCGATGACATCGGGACCGGGACGGAACTGCTGCAGGTAGTAGTCCTCCGCAGGACCGAGCATCGTGGCGATGGCGCGCACGTCATCCTCGTCAACGAGTCCCGGCACACAGGTTGTACGAAACTCGTGGGCAACTCCCGATTTCTGTATAAGTTCAATGGCCTTCGTGATGCGCCGAGTGTCGAGCAGTGGCATGGCAACAGCCTCGCTGTACTTCTCGAGTGAGGTCTTGGCATCCATCGCCACGTAGTCGACAAGCCCGCGATGAAACACCTCTTCGAGGACTTCCACCTCGTATCCATTGGTGTCCAGCTTCACCGCAAGCCCTATCTCCCTGATGCGCCGCAAAAACGTGAGCGCCTGTTCGCCATTGATAAGTGGCTCACCACCGGTGACCACCACCCCATCGATGAAGCCCTTCTTGCGTGCGACGTCCGCGAGGAAGTCATCTTCGCCCACGGGCGGCATTGCGCCCGGATTCAAGACGAGGTCGGGGTTCTGACAGAAGGGACAGCGGAAGTTGCAGCCGCCGAGGAACACAACCGTTGAGACCCTCCCAGGGAAGTCGATCGCCGACACTCCCTGGGTTCCGCAGATTCTCATCTCAGTCGTCCCTGGGCTCAGGCAGCGGCAGCAACAGCGAAACTCTCCCGCTCCTTGAACTCCTGCTTCTTGCCCTCATTCCACTGCTGCACCGGCCGGAAGTAGCCCACCACTCGCGAGTAGATCTCGCATGGCTCTCCACATTCGGGGCAGGTCGCCTGTTCGCCGGACAAGTAGCCGTGGTTGTGGCAGATGGAGAAGGTCGGCGTAAGCGTGAAGTATGGCATCCGGACGCTGTCCGTGATTCGTCTGACCATTGTCTTGCAGGCATTGACGTCATCGATGCGCTCTCCCATGAAGCAGTGGAAGACCGTGCCGCCGGTATAGCGCGTCTGAACGCGGTCCTGGTGCATCAGCGCGTCGAACAGGTCACCCTTGTAATACACGGGCAACTGGGTTGAGTTGGTGTAGTACGGACTGTCATTGCCGGCAGCGATGATGCCAGGATAGTTCTGCTTGTCTATTCTCGCCAGGCGGTGGCATGCGCCCTCTCCCGGCGTGGCCTCCAGGTTGTAGAGCTGCCCGGACTCCTTCTGGAACCCGGCCAGTTTCTCAAGCATGAATGTCATGACCTCGTCGGCGAACGCTTCTCCTTCTTCCTCATCGATTCCCTTGCCCACCAAGTTGAGACAGGCTTCGTGCATCCCGATAAGGCCGATGGTAGAGAAGTGGTTCGCCCAGTAGGTACCCAGACGCTCCTTGATGGCACTGAGGTAAACACGAGAGTACGGATAGAGCCCCTGGTCCGTGAAGCGCTCGATTGCTGTGCGCTTGATCTCGAGGCTGTCCCTGGCCAGCACCATCAGGTGGTCAAGCCGGGAGAAGAAGTCCTCTCTGCTGGTGGCGAGGTAGCCGAGTCGAGGCATGTTGATCGTCACAACTCCCGCACTGCCGGTAAGGGGATTCGAGCCGAACAGGCCACCACCACGCTTCCGGACCTCCTCGAGGTCGAGTCTCAAACGGCAGCACATGCTGCGCGTATCCTCGGGCTTCATGTCCGAGTTTACGAAGTTCGCGAAGTACGGTATCCCGTACTTGGCGGTCATCTGCCAGAGGGCCTGATGCCGGTCGCTGTCCCAATCAAAGTCCCGCGTGATGTTGTACGTGGGAATCGGGAAGGTGAAGATACGGCCCTTCGCGTCGCCCTCCATCATGATTTCGCAGAAGGCGCGGTTGATGAGGTCCATCTCGGCCTGGAACTCGCCGTATGTCTCCTCCTGCGGCACGCCCCCGATGATGACGGCCTCATCCGCCAGGTGCGACGGAGGGTTCAGGTCCATTGATAGATTCGTGAATGGCGTCTGGAAGCCGACGCGGGTCGGGACGTTCAGTCCGAAGACGAACTCCTGCATCGCCTGCTTCACACCCTTGAAATCGAGATTGTCGTGGCGCACGAACGGTGCAAGGAGCGTGTCGAAGTTGGAGAACGCCTGTGCTCCGGCCGCCTCGCCCTGCAGCGTGTAGAAGAAGTTCACGATCTGTCCGAGCGCGCTTCTCAGGTGCTTAGGCGGGGTGCTCTCAACCTTGCCGCGCACGCCTCCGAACCCTCGCATAAGAAGGTCCTTGAGGTCCCAGCCACAGCAGTACACGCCAAGTATGCCGAGATCATGGATGTGGAAGTCGCCGTTGGTGTGCGCGTCCCTGATTTCGGGCGGGTAGATTGCTCCCACCCAGTAGCGCGAGGCGATACCTGCAGAGATGTAGTTGTTCAAGCCCTGCAGGGAGTAGTCCATGTTGCTGTTCTCGTTGACGCGCCAGTCCAGCCTGCCGATGTAGTCGTCCACCATGTGACGCGCGCCCTCGAGAAGGCGGCGGGACTCACGCAGCTTATTGTGCTGGTCGCGATAGAGGATGTAGCCCTTGGCAATAGCGGCATAGCCGCCCTCGATGAGCATCTTCTCAACGAGGTCCTGCACCTCCTCAACGGTGGGAACTCGACCATCGCGGCACGTGATGGACAGGATGGACACCACTTGTGCCGATATCTTCTCGGCCAGTTCTCTGTCACCCTCTCCTGCTGCACGCGCCGCCTTGAAAACGGCCTCGGTTATCTTCTCAGCGTCGAAAGGCGCAACATCGCCTTCACGCTTGCGGATGTACTCGATCTTGTGGTCAGTCATCGTCCATGCCTCCTTGTGTGGGCGTGACCCTGGGTCGCAGACAGGCCGGTCGGCCACGGATACATCAGGGGAGTAGCCCTCTCTCCTCTACCACTACATGTTGTGGTGTTTGTCGCCCGTTGTCAATATGTAGTTGTAGGACAGGGACTACAAGTGACCAGAAAACCTGTGAAGTTTGTGGTCCTATGACGAACGGTCCCTGGAAGATGTCTCTGACCTTGCTGCCAGGTCACACAGAGAGAAGGCGACCTCCGCGTCAGCCAGCCTCTCCGTTACGCGCGACATCTCGTTACGGGTGCATACGAGGAGGCACGGGACTCCAGACAACGCAGCCTCGACAACCGCAGAGACGGTCGCCCATCGACAGTCGGGCTCGATTCCACTCATACGAAGCGCTGCGAGTGATTCGATGCCCGCTGCAGCAACGAGACCCGCCCCGGCCGCAGCGGCCTTCAGTTCGCCGCTGTTAACGCTTCGAGAACCACCCTCGCGGACTGAGGGAACGGTTGCCACGACGACCTGTGCGGGCGACAGCGGGATAACGCCTTCGATGCGAGTGACACCGACATCGGTACCCTTTCGGCCTGCAACAACCACGGTGGCGGACGTTGCGTCGCCACCGTGAGGACGACGAGCGTGCAGCAGGCCGTTGACCATCTCAAGCGCTACCTGTTGTCCCTCATCGAGGTCCTCCGAGGCGATTGCCGCGCTCACCGAGATGTCCCGGACGATGTCTCCGACCCGTTCCGAATAGGACTGCAGACCATGTGCCATTCGCAACAGCCAATCTACACCCAGAGGCGTGACCGAGTAGCTGGAGCGGCCCTTGGACTCGACAAGGCCCATCGAGACCAGCTCCTTCATATGCTCCGAGACCGCCTGCACTGTGATGCCGAGTTCGGCAGCAACGTATTTCTGCTGCACCCATGGCTGTCGCGATGCGACCGACACGAGCACCCGGAACCGGGTTGAGACGCTTCTTCCCTCAAAGAATTCGGCCATGCAAGCGCCAAGTATACCACCACGAACCTGGTCGCAGACGAGCGTTGACGATGCACTTGGTGCGGCATACCCTTTCGAATCCACTACCCCGGAGGTAATCATGTCCACGACTGAATCGCGAGAGGAACTCCTGGCCACCATCGAGCGGGAGGCTCTTGAACTTGAGAAGAAGTACCACGGATGCTCCCGTTGCGTCCTGATTCCGCTTCAGAAGCATCTTGGACTGGCGAACGGAGAAGTCGCGCGGGCGAGCGCCCCCCTTGCCGGAGGCATCGCCCTTTCGGGCAACACCTGCGGCGCCCTGCTGGGAGGCATGCTCGCCGTCGGCCTTGCAGTTGCAGACGAGGACCTGGAGAACGGCCAGGCGTTTCTCGATACGATGGGCGCCAGTTTCAGACTTGTGCGCCGCTTCCAGAAGGAGTTCGGTGCAACAACATGCCGGGAGCTACAGACCGACAGGCTGGGGGCCTACTACAACATGGCCAGTCCTGACGAGTACAAGGAGTTCATCAAGGCGGGAGGATACGATGTGTGCTCGAGCTTGGTCGGGAAGGCAAGCCGACTCGCAGCAGAGTTTCTCCTGGAGCTGAACGACAAAGGCCTGCTTCGAGTGAAGCTGGGTACTTAGACCGAGAAGGCGCTGGGGCACAACCCTGCCAGGCCACACGCTTCACATCTCGGGCGGCGGGCGTGGCACACGCGACGCCCATGTTCTATCAAGTTCACGTGGAAGGCGTAGCGCTGTTCCTCGGGTACCAGGGCTTCCAGCGCGAGATGGGCCGCCTCCGCCGACGTGCGGCCATCGATGAGACCAAGCCTGCGGGCAACCCTGTGAACATGGGTGTCCACCGGCATTGCGGGCATGTCCAGGGAGAACAAGAGAACGCAACTGGCCGTCTTCAGCCCCACGCCATCGATTGCGACGAGGTAGTCCCGCGCGGCAGATAGCCCCATCTCCCGAAGGAACGACAAATCAAGGCTTCCGTTCTCTGTCAGCAATCGGCGCAGCATCTTGCGGATCCTTGCAGATTTGACGCGGGACAGTCCGGCACGGCTTATCGACTGTTCGATCTCCTCCACCGGAGCATCCGCAACAGCCTCCAGCGAACCGAATCGATCGACAAGTGAACGAAAGGCACGCGCGGAGTTCACGTCGGACGTGTTCTGAGACAGGACCGTCTCGACAAGGACGTCCACAGGCGCACCGCGGGACTCCCAGACACGGGGACCATACATCCGGTCGAGAAGGCGTGCGACCTCGTCGACGGCGACAGCGGGGTACAGATCATCCGAGGGCAAAGACTTCGGTGGCAATGAGCGCGTTGTATCTGACATGGCAAGGAAAACGGACTTATGCTAGTGTAATCGACGCTATGAAGTTGAGTGTAGCACTGGACGTCGACCCCGGCATAGATGATGCCCTGGCCCTCATCCTCGCAACACACTCTCCCGAGATACAGCTCGAACTGGTCACCACAGTGGCAGGCAACGGCCCTCTCCACATGACCACACATAACGCCCTGCGGGTGCTGGGAGTGATCGGGCACAGCAGCATCTCCGTTCACGCCGGGGCCTCTTCGCCCCTTGAGCGACGGTTCCACGGCGCTCTCGACTACCACGGTCATGATGCGCTGGCAGGACTCACCCTCCCCAAAGCAGCGGTTGAGGCACGCATCACGCCGGCCACAGACGCCCTCTACGACTTCGCCACTAAAGCTCGCGGAGACGGGGTCCTTGTCGCAACCGGCCCCCTCACCAACGTCGCACTGGCGTTCCAGCAGCACCCGGACCTGCCGAAGATGCTGCGAGAGCTTGTCATCATGGGAGGGGCCTTCGGCCTCACCCGGTACGGCATCGGCAACACAACGCCGTACGCCGAGTTCAATATCTGGCAGGACCCCGAGGCTGCAGCCATCGTCTTCGCCTCAAGCGCAGCCATCACCGCTGTCGGGCTCGACGTCACGAACGACCCCACCACCGGATTCGACCGCGCCGACCTCGAACGACTTCGTGCCATGGACACGCGGGCTGCAAAGCTGGCGGCCGACATCACGGAGTTCGCTCTCCGGCATCACGACGTCTGTGCCCTGCACGACCCGCTGGCCCTCAGCGTCGCACTGGACAGGACCCTGTTCCAATTTGAGACAGGAAGGGTAAGCGTGGACACTGTGCCTGATAATGAGATGTACGGCCGTACGATGCTGCATCGTGAGACCCGACCTGATGATGCGACTGCAAAGATAGCGAGCGCGGCGGACGGCCGGCGCTTCGTAGAGATGTTTCTCAGCAGACTGGAGGAAGACTGACGTGGCACTCGTTGTCGTATGCGGGGCAATCAACTGGGACACAACCTGCTTCGTGAACCACCTGCCGGCTGTTGGAGAAGAAGTCGCCTGCGACAGCGTGGCCGAAGTCTCCGGCGGGACGGGCGCCAACGTGGCAGTGGCTGCGTCGCGGCTTCTCGAGCCGGCACAGACTGCCCTCCTGGGAGCGGTGGGCCAGGACAGGATCGGGAAGGCGCAGATCGACCTCCTTGAACAGGAAGGCGTATCGACTGAAACGGTAGTGAAACTCAAAGACGCGGAGTCGGGTCACGCGTATATCATTGTCGACCGAACCGGCCAGAACGTCATCGCCAGCAATCTCGCCGCGAACGCGCGCCTGGGACCGCACCATATCAAGGCGACGACGCTCGGTCGCGTCCTCGAAGGCTGCCGGTGCGTGGTCATCACAGACCCGCCAATGGCAATCGCGGACATGCTCGTTTCGGTGGCGCATCAGCGCCAGATACCCGTTTTGTGGGACCCGGGGGTTGTTGCCTCCTGCGGATGGGACAGTCTCGCGCCGCTCGCGGCAAAGACCCACACCCTGATAGTGAACGAGGCCGAGGCACTCCAGGTATTCGGCACACAGGAACCCGATGGGATTGCGAGGGCTTTCGATATCCGCGGGGTGCCTACATACGTCGTACTGAAACAGGGAGCGCGCGGAGCCACTCTCATCGAGAGCAGTACGGCACACGCGGGGCATATCCCCGCGCTACCGTTGCACGCCATGGGATTGCAGATAGTCAACACGGTCGGCTGCGGAGACGTATTCGTGGGCGCATACGCAGCCGGTATTGCCCAGGGACTGGAGCTGTCACAGGCGCTACTGGAGGCATCAGCGGCAGCGGGCCTGAATGCGACCCGCCCTGAGACTCGCGGTGGTCCCGACCACAACGGACTTGTGGACGCCATACGGTCGGCAGCACGCTTCGGCTATGCGCTTGATGAGAGCTGGGGTCCCATCAATTGAGCGTGGAGCCGACGAACCCAACAACGGCAGGGTCCTCCGCTGACAGGCCCATCGCCTCGCAACTGAAGGCCGGTGTCACACAGGGACTTCGCAAGGGCATACACGGCTTTCTCTGGATAACAAGAATACTCGTGCCGGTATCGCTGGCCGTTGCACTTCTCGACTGGACGGGCTGGCTGTACGCGCTGGACCCGGTCTTCCAGCCAGTCATGGGGCTCATCAATCTGCCCCCACAGGCAGCGCTGCCGATACTCTCCGCGATGTTCACCAGCTTCTACGCCGGTCTTGCGATGATTGTCGTGATTCCGTTCACGCAGGAACAGGTGATGCTGCTCGCCATATTCATCACCATCTGCCACATGCTTATCGTCGAGGGCATAATCCAGCACAAGGCGGGCTTCAACTTCCTCCAGACAGACATCCTCCGCATCATCACAGCAGGGGCCACAGTCTATGTAGTGTCACTGTTCTTTCCCGGCACGGAGAATCCTGTCGTTATGCCGGATGCGTTGACTGCGTCGGTGCCGCTGGCCGACATGCTGCTTGCGTGGCTGGTATCAACGCTTCAGCTCCTTGCCAAGATAGTCCTCATCATTACGGCCGTGATGGTTGCCATCGAGACGATGAAGGTGCTTGGATGGACCGACAAGCTGGCACACGCGTTCCGTCCGATCATGAAGCTGATGGGGCTGTCACCGAACGTCGCCACGATGTGGGTGGCCGGCGTCTTCTTCGGCATCATCTACGGGGCTGCCGTCATCACTGAAGAGGCGCAAAGCGGACGCTGCACGCCGGACGAATTGAAGCGGCTGCACATGCACCTGGGTATCAATCACTCGACGGTCGAGGACCCCGCGTTGTTCCTGGCACTGGGCATCAGCGTGTTCTGGACGATAGTGCCACGGCTGTTGGCGGCGGCAGTGGTTGTGAACCTGTACAACCTGGGATGCAGGATATGGTCGCGCGTGAGACCGCGACCGGTTGAGACCTCTAGCTGACCTGGCGGTCAGGCAATTCGAGTACCTTGTGTCTCCCGGTAAGGCCGGAGACTACCCGCACGTCGCTGGGAGCAACGCCGAAGTACCGAGCGACGGCGCGCACCACTGCGGTGTTCGCCTTACCCTCCTTGGGCGGCTCCTTTACCCTGACCACAAGGTGGTCTTCCACAGGTTCGATGCCGGGTGCCCTGGAGTTAGGCTTCACATCCACCCGAACCTTCATCACTCCTCCTGACCCATACCCTGTCGCCCTCGATGCGCATGGGCGTAACCATC
>Ga0272443_10003502_pt1 | contig 18426 bp, 16 predicted proteins | sample SSMAcet12_FD_193581 | JGI IMG/M metagenome (GOLD analysis project Ga0272443, IMG submission 193581) | Marine sediment archaeal communities from Little Sippewissett salt marsh, Falmouth, MA, United States - SSM-Acet-12 | ecosystem: Environmental > Aquatic > Marine > Wetlands > Sediment ... | reverse complement strand
CTTCCTATCTGTTAGTTTTACAACCTTATTTCGGTTTCCCATGCGGGAATAATGAGTATATAAAGTCAAAGGTTTCGGGACTATACAGAGAGGGCATATAGCCGAAACATTTTTCTATAATATATACAGATTAATTGTAGGTGTATTGTGTTGTATGAAGCGTGTTGGTCAGAGATGTTGTTGGTGATTATGTCCTCAATTGGAACAATGGACCAACCAGGATACTGGCCTCCAGAATATAAATTGGTAATCAAAGCAATCCTGTTGCCTTTGGCGTTATTTCTTGGCTGGAAATATCTTATGTGGCCTTTTAGGTAACGTTCAATGCATTTGATTTTTAGTGTTTAACGATACCTTTCGGGCAAATATCAAACTCTCGTGAGTTTGATATTTGACCTATTCGCATCGCTAAGCATTATTCTGTCGAGAACCAATTAGTTTCATCTAATTGGTTTTCGACTATAGTTTCATCGTATGTGTTTAGCACATCTCAATCAGCATCATCAAAGCCATTTCTTGAAGTTTCGCGTGGCCAATTCCAGTGAGTTAACTTTGAGTAATTGCAGCTATCGATGTTGTTTTTCTACTTACCACAAGTTGTTTTTCGGCGCATATTCATTGACCAAAAACAACATCATACAATCGATTATAGGGGAGCTAAACACGTACGTTTCATCTAATTGGTTCTCGACTATAATCATCACAAATTTAATTGCTACTGCTAATTATGGTAGGATATATTGAGCGTGATAATGTGAAAAACGAAATCAAGGTATACAGAGCAAAATATAACCTTACCCAAGAAGAACTGGCAAAAGAAGTGGGTGTAACCAGACAAACCATAATCTCGATAGAAAAGGGAAGATATTCTCCATCTTTGGAACTGGCTTTCAAGATCGCAAGGCGTTTTGATCTCAAAATAGAAGACCTATTTTTTTTATGAGGACGGACTGGAGCAAGGGAACTAAACAGCGCGATTAATGGTAATTTACGTCTTATTATTTCTATTCTGTTGACTATTTATTTAATTTAGATGCAGGTCTGAGAATTGATTTCCCAAAAGCCTTAAATAACGCAGGTATTACTACTATGATGTATAGAAAAGCACATTAATAATCTTATTTGTTGGAGGATCCACCATTGAATTCTAAGATCATTTTGGATGAAGAAGAGATACCAAAAAAGTGGTACAACGTTGCAGCCGACTTGCTTACACCCCTAGACCCGCCCTTGAGTCCAGCTACTGGAGAGACCTTGGCCCCCAAGGACTTGGAGCCAATTTTTTCCAAAGAATTGATCAAACAGGAGATTAGCACAGATCGGTGGATCGAAATACCAGAGGAGGTTCGAGATATCTATCGGCTCTGGAGACCCACACCACTTTACAGGGCACACAGATTAGAAAAGGCTTTGGACACTCCTGCCAAAATTTACTACAAATATGAAGGTGTAAGCCCTGCTGGCAGTCACAAGCCCAACAGCGCCATACCTCAAGCTTATTACAACATGAAAGAGGGCATTGAGAGGATCGCCACCGAGACCGGCGCTGGGCAGTGGGGTTCGGCATTAAGCTTGGCAACCTGTTTGTTCGGATTGGAATGCAGAGTTTATATGGTCCGGGCCAGTTACGACCAGAAGCCCTACAGAAAGAGCATCATGCAGGTCTGGGGCGCTGAATGTGTAGCCAGCCCCAGCAACTTGACGGAATCTGGAAGGGCCATTTTGAAAGATCACCCTGATACCGGTGGAAGTTTGGGCATAGCCATATCCGAGGCGGTGGAAGACGCCGTTACTCATGACAACACCAATTATGCATTAGGATCCGTGTTGAATCACGTTCTCCTCCATCAATCGGTAGAAGGTCTAGAGCTTAAAAAACAATTTGATATGGTGGATGACTATCCTGACGTTATGTACGGGTGTATAGGAGGGGGCTCCAATTTCCCAGGGGTGTGCTTCCCCTTCGTCCCAGATAAGCTCAAAGATCATAAAGACATACGCATGGTGGCTTGTGAACCATCCGCCTGCCCCACCCTCACCAAAGGGCTTTTTGCCTATGATTTTGGGGATACAGTTCGCCTCACGCCCCTACTTAAAATGTATACCTTGGGTCATGACTTCATCCCCCCTGCCATTCACGCAGGTGGACTTAGGTACCACGGAGCAGCACCCCTTCTTTGCAATTTAGTTCACGATGGCGTTATAGAGGCCCAATCCTTCCATCAAAACGAGGTCTTTGAAGCAGCCACCCTTTTCGCCAGGACAGAAGGCATCTTACCAGCACCTGAATCATCACATGCCATCAAGCCGGCCATAGATGATGCCAGGGAGTGCAAGAAGACGGGCCAGGACAAAACCATCGTCATCGCACTCAGTGGTCATGGTCATTTTGACCTCTCATCATACGACGCCTATTTCGGAAAACAACTTGAGGATTATGAGTACCCTGTCGAGCTTGTGAAACAATCTCTGGCAAAATTACCCAAATTTTAGTGGATGAACTTTGAAGGTGATCTGTCGATTAAAAAGATAGGAATCCTGATAAATCCCATTGCAGGGATGGGAGGTGCTGTGGGACTGAAAGGCACCGATGGATTGGCCGATGAGGCAAAGAAAAGGGGTGCTCAACCAGTTGCACCAAAGAGGGCAAAAGAAGCCCTATTAGCACTCGGGGAAGTTTTTGATGCCCTATTTATCACAGCAAGTGGGAGAATGGGCGAAAAAACACTCAGCGAGTGCGATTTAGAGCACAAAGTAGTTTACCAATCGTCAGAGATGTCCAGCTCTGTAGATACCGTTGCAGCTTGCAAATCGTTTCTCGATAACGAAGCAGATTTGATCGTTTTTTGTGGAGGGGACGGGACCGCGCGTGACGTGTCCAGTGTAGTTAAAAAAGTTCCCATTTTGGGCATACCTGCAGGGGTAAAAATGCACTCGGGGGTCTTCGCCATCGGACCTAAAGCCGCTGCCGATTTGATTTCTGGATATATAAAAGGTGATTTGAACACCAGGGAAACGGAAATCGTAGATGTGGACGAAGATATGTATCGCTCAGGAATCTTGGAGACAAAGGTATATGATGTGGCAAAAACCCCTTATAAACCCACCTTGGTCCAAGAACGAAAACAGATCTACAGAAGTGACAGCGAAGATGAGTTCAAATGCCAAATAGCCGAATTCGTATCCGAGTTTATGAGAGATGGGTCTGCTTACATCATCGGCGCGGGAACTACTACAGGCAAAATAGGAAAGCTTCTTGGAATCGATAAAACCCTATTAGGTGTGGATGTCGTACGATATGGGCAATTATTGTGTAAAGATGCTTCAGAGAAAGATCTGCTTCATGTTCTTAAAGAGTTCAATCAAGCCAAGATTATAGTAAGTCCCATCGGAGCCCAAGGTTTCATATTGGGTAGAGGAAGCCAACAAATAAGTCCTGAAGTTCTTCGTAAAGTGGGTGCGGAGAAACTCATAATAGTGGCAACACCTCACAAATTAAAGGAAACACCCTATCTTTTGGTGGATACTGGTGATTATGAGTTGGACAAGGCCATCGCTGGCAGACGCCAAGTGGTAACAGGTTACAGAACCGCACAACTCAAAGCAGTAGTGGCCTCTTTTGATATCAATGTTAGTGAATAAAAATTGGAAGGTTAAAGACGCGACCATTATAGTATAGGTCACGCCTTCCTTAAGTTACTTGAGAGCGTTCCATAGGGCAATTAGGTCGTCGCCGTAGAATATCCCAATAATTACGAACACCCCGAGAATAACGTACAAATTTGATATGTACACGAGCCATTGCAGTAGGCGCGCTTTCTTCTCGGGGGTTCCAAACCAATCCTTCGCCTTTCGCTCAAACAGATTGGGCATATATTAACATCGTCTCTGAGTTAAGATCATGCAGCAGCTGCAGGTTCTTCAGCCGCTCTTTTCGAATCAGCTTCCTTTTCGGCTGCAGATCTCTCTGCCTTACCTTTAAGCATTTTCAGCTTGACGGTGTTGTCCCTCTCCATTTCTTCCAGAGAGAACCCTATGTAGCGAATGGTATCCTGGATATCGGGAATTACTTTGAACTCCAGAGCGTTAACTCGTCTCTTGGTGCTGTCAATGTCATCCACTAGTTTGATCAGTGCGGTTTCTACTTCTGCAGCAGTGATTATCTTGTCCACTAGACTCTCGTAGGCATCTGCAGCTTCGTCGATAGCAGCACTAGTTCCAATGATACCGTATCCTCGCTCGAACATCTGTTTTTGCACAGAGTCTGCCGTAATCTTCGGTACGACGACACCCATGATGTTCCTGCTTTCCAGTTCTACGGTCGGCTCTTTCTGGAGTGCGAAGGCGACACTGTTTATGGCTAATGCGCCCTCTGAAGCCTTGGCCATGTTCAGAGCTTGTTTAGCTCTGAGGAAATCTTCTACGAGTTCCTGTCTGATCGTCCTAGCCTGGTTGAGAACCTCAAAAAATTCGACCATGAGGCCGTCACGCTTCATCTTAAGAAGCTCGTGACCGGTCTCGGCCGTCTTGATCCTCTTTCTGAGGCCGATAAGCACTGCCCTAGTCGGCTTCGTTCCCCTGATTACGGCCATGATCTCACTCTTTTCGGTGCTTGGGGTGGTACTTCTGGATGTACTCGTCGTCAATCCTGGTGAGCATCGCCTCAGGCATATTTGACAGAAGATCCCAACCCAGATCCAAAGTATCGAAGATTGAGCGGTCCTCGTCTCTGCCTTGGTTGACGAACCTCTGTTCGAACATGTCTGCGAACTCCAGGACCAGCCGGTCCCTCTCTGACAGGGCCTCTTTACCCACAATGGCCACCAGACCCCTCAGATCACAGCCTTCTGCATAGTAGGCGTAGAGCTGGTCAGACACCGCTCTGTGATCTTCTCGAGTGTGACCTTCACCGATACCAGAGTTCATAAGCCTGCTAAGAGACGGCCTGATGTCGATTGGTGGATAGATGCCCTTTCTGTGTAACTCACGAGATACGATGAGCTGTCCCTCGGTAATGTAACCGCTGAGATCAGGGATTGGGTGAGTGATGTCATCACCAGGCATGGTTAGAATGGGGAACTGAGTGATAGATCCATTCTTGCCGGTGATAATCCCAGCTCGTTCGTATTGGATAGCCAGGGTGGTGTACATGTATCCAGGATAGCCTCGCCTGCCGGGCACCTCTTCTCTAGCAGCACCCATCTGCCTCATGGACTCACAATAGTTGGTCATGTCCGTGTAAATGACCAGAACGTGCATGTCCAGATCGAAGGCTAGGTATTCGGCGGTGGTAAGACCTAGCTGAGGTGTGAGCAACCGCTCCACAGCAGGGTCGTCTGCCAAGTTCAGGAAAACAACAGCCCTCTCTAAAGCACCGGTTCTCTCGAAGTCTGCCATGAAGTGTTGAGCTTCTTCGTTGGTGATTCCCATAGCACAGAAGACCACAGCGAAGGATTCTGAACCCTCAATGGCCTTGGCTTGACGGGCAATCTGCAACGCTACGTCGTTGTGGGGAAGACCTGCACCACTGAAGATGGGTAGCTTCTGTCCTCTTACCAGGGTGTTTGTGCCGTCGATGGTAGAGATGCCAGTCTGGATGAAAGCTCTTGGCTTATCCCGAGCAGCAGGGTTGATGGCTGCACCGGCAATATCCCTCTCCACTTCGGGCACGATTGGGGGGCCTCCGTCTCTGGGCTGACCGGATCCTGAAAGGACCCTGCCAATTATGCCAGGAGACAGGGGCATTTTAATAACGTCACCGGTGAATTTGACCGATGATTCTTTGCCAAGCCCACCAGTTCCTTCGAACACCTGAACGACAACGACTTTATCCGAGGTGTCCAGAACCTGCCCTCTCTTCATCTCGCCAGCCTCAGTTCGAATTTCCACCAGCTCGTTGTAACCTACAGGCTCGGTTTTCTCGACGAAGATAAGCGGTCCTGAGATCTCGTTAATGGTTTTGTATTCTTTGGTCATCTTTGAACACCTCTTACGACATCGCCTTGAACTCGCTTTCCATTTGGGTCATTACCTTCGCCAGCTCGGGCTTGTAGTCCTCAAGCAGCCGGACCTTGGCCAGAGCATCCTTGGATGGAGTACCGAGAATCACATCGTTAGGTACGCCACGTCCAAGTGCCTCAAAGGCGTGATCTCTGTACTGGAGAATGGCTTTGAGCAGATCGAACTGCTTCTCGTATGGGCAGAAGGTATCCACGGGGTGGAAGGCGCTCTGGGCCAGCCAGAAGTTAATGATCATTCTGGCAACTTCCAGAGTAACCTGCTGATCCTCAGGAAGTGCGTCAGACCCTACCAGCATCACAATCTCTTCTAGTTCTGCGTTCTCCTGAAGGATTCCCATGGCTCTGTGTTTGTTATTGTTCCAGTCAGCATTGACATTGTCCTTGAACCAGGGTTCCAGGTCCAAGTCATACAGAGAGTAGCTGTCAAGCCAATTGATGGATGGGAAGTGACGCCTCTGGGTGAGCCTGGAGTCCAATGCCCAGAATACCTTCACGATACGTAGAGTGTTTTGGGTAACAGGTTCGGTGAAATCTCCACCAGGAGGACTCACAGCACCAACGACGCTGACAGATCCCTCGCTACCATCGAGAGTATTTACTCTGCCGGCCCTCTCGTAGAAGTCAGCCAACCGGGCACCCAGATAGGCAGGGTATCCTTCTTCACCAGGCATCTCTTCAAGACGACTGGAAAGCTCTCTCATGGCCTCAGCCCACCGTGAAGTGGAGTCTGCAGTCATCATGACGTCGTAGCCCATGTCTCTGTAGTATTCTGCGGTGGTCATTCCGGTGTAGATGGAAGCCTCTCTAGCAGCTACAGGCATGTTGGATGTGTTGGCGTAAACGATAGATCTCTCCATCAAGGGTCGGTCTGTCCTGGGGTCCACCAATTCGGGGAACTCGTGTAGCAGATCTGCCATCTCGTTGCCACGTTCTCCACAGCCTACATAAACCACAATGTCTACGTCAGACCATTTAGATAGTGTCTGCTGCATGACCGTCTTCCCAGTTCCGAATCCTCCGGGGATGGCAGCCGTTCCGCCCTTGGCAAGGGAGAAGAAACCGTCGACCACTCTCTGACCAGTTCTCAGAGGAACTGTAGGAGCAAGCTTTTGCTTTGACGGTCTGGCTTGACGTACAGGCCAGTACTGAATCATGGGCAGCTCAGTTCCGTCATCTAACACGCAGACCGTTTCTTCAACGTTGAAGTTTCCGGAATAGACCTCTTTAATGGTCCCGTTCTTTCCGGGGGGCATCATGATCTTGTGCTCAATGAGTAACTGTTCTTGTACTGTCCCAATAGTTTGTCCCGCTTCGACCTTGTCGCCCTTTTTGACGGCCGGCTTGAACTCCCATTGCTTCTTGTGATCTACACCATCAACGAAAAGACCTCTACTGATAAAGTTTCCAGATGCCTCCACCAAACTGGTGAGGGGTCTCTGAATACCATCATAAATAGAGGTAAGAATTCCTGGAGCGAGTTGCGCTACCAGAGGTGCACCGGTTTCCTTGACAGGCTCGCCTGGCCTTACGCCAGCGGTATCCTCGTATACCTGAATTATGTGCTTGTCGCCTTCAATACCGATGACTTCACTCATCAGTCCTTCTTCGCCGACTAGCACTAGGTCGTACATGTGAGATTTTAGACCTACAGCTTGCACCACTGGCCCGGCAACTCGGAAAACTTTGCCCGTGCCTACTTCCATAAATCAACACCTATTGCCCTTTTGATCTTCTCTCTCATCTCTGTGCTCTCTTCAGTTCCAACGGAAATAACAGTTGGCCGCACGGAATCGGTTAGCGTTGACTGCAGTCTTTTATCTAGCTTGTTGAAATCTGCTTGGTTCAACACCAAAATTCCGATATCTGGATCGGCCATGATCTCGTTAATTTTTGACTCCAGCTCATCTTCGGAAGCGGCTGAATATGCCCTCCGTACCCCGGCAAGTTTGAATCCAATTACTTCATTACTGTTGCCGATTACAGCGATGTCCATTATGCCACCACCACTTGTTCTTCGATGAGCTCTGCTGAAAGACCCGCTTCTTTTCCGCGGACTATCTTTCTTACGTTAGAGACCTCTGTTTCCTTGCTGACCATGTAACCCAACACAGGCAGAATGGATAGTGGATGATAATTGGACACAGCCCAAGCATACCTTACCAAATACGCTCTAAGACGTGCTTCTATCCTGCTTATGCCACCTTCATCGCCTGCAATATCTGAGATTGCATTCCAGAAAGGATATCCTTCAAGTCCTCTGATGAACTCATTGTAGGATTGACCTGCCATCCTGCTTAGTTCGTCGCCGAGCTTTCCGCCTTCGATCAAGTTATCCTGAATTATACTTGCCTCAACACCGGCTTTGTTCATCCGGAAGAGTGTAATCAGGTTCCTTATGTCTATCTCCTTTCGGACGTACTTCAGCAAGAGGCCGCCACCCACTGAAAGAGTGCCACCTACAGCTCGTTCCATCCTGAAATAATACAACTTATCTAGTGCGTTCTCGACTGAAGACAACATGTGCCCATCATATTGGGTCAATGCTGGATAGTAGTCAGTTCCGTCGAAGGCCTGTATGACCTCTTCAACGGTATCCTTCTTGGCCAGACTCCCCAGGAACTCCAGATCCAGTTCACCGGCAGGAATCAGATATTTCGTAATATCTTCTTCGCTGGCTCCATGGAACTTGCCACGGAGCAGGGTCTTTATGTTCCAGACGTCCCAACGCCTCAGATACTCGAGAATGAGGAACTTGGGTTCGTCGATCGAAACCTCCAAAAGATTTCGGTAGGTTTTTGCAAGGTTGGCAAAGGTGGCGTACTCCACGAGTTCCGCACCAGAATAATCCTTTGCCATTGCATCGATCTCGTCCTTGTATTGGGTCTCTTCTAGATATCTCGTAATCTCTGGGATTTCCATCCCTAGCATTCGTTGATACATTTCATGGGGTATGAGTTTGGTCTTCTTGGCCCGAACTCTACCCGTAATGTATGCGTACTTTACCGGTTGTCCGAATTTCGGCAAACGTAATACCGGCATCATCCTCACCCAAACAGGACTTTGGAGATCTCTTTCATAGAGCCACTGAACAATTCATTTGCCAGAGTTTCGTAGGTATGATCGTATTTCATCGATCCATCATTGCTCTCTACCACGACACCGCCGACGGTGGTAATATTTCCACCATAGTTAGGGGCAAGAGAAGAAACGAGGGATTCGTCCTTTTTGTTTGAGAATACCCTCATCTCCGTGAGATCGTAAGGCTCTAATAACTTCTTTATCAACGCCTCGTTGTCTTTATCAGACAGCTTCGCTATAGACTCAATAAGCTTGAGATTTGTCTGCTCAAGAAGCTCCTTGTGTAAAGTGAGCTCGCCCCTCTTGTTCTCGAGATGGGCGCTTGAGATTTCTCTGCGTTCCAGAGCCTCTACGGCGCTATCTGCCTCTGCCTCTTTTCGGGATTTGATTTCGGCGGCACGTTCTCTAGCTTCGTCACGTATCCTTGCAACCTCTTGCTCGATCTCGGCATTTATCTTGTCGACCTCGCCCTTACTGGTTGCACGAATATCTTCAACCACTGCGTCTAGTGCCATACCTCTCGACCTCGTTTGATGTCAAGATGGCTTATTCACGCAAAAGGTGTCCAGGCGAACATCAGGATCAGTGAAACAGCAAGACCGAAGATGATGAGTGTCTCGGGCAGAAGCATTAAGAACAGACCCTTACCCAAGAAGCCTGGCTCCTCAGCAACGACGCCAACGACAGCAGCGCCAATACCTTGTTCACCAACACCCGCACCAATTCCAGCAAGCCCGGTTGCAAGCCCGGCACCAACAGCCAGAAGTCCGTACAATATTCCACCATCAACTATAACTTCAACTACCATTTCCTTATCCCTCCATTAAATTAACATCAATCATTCTTTTAAGAACCTTCGCTCATACCCGAAGGGTTCGTATTCAATTCCACCACCGTGCTGACTGTAGAACTTTGTGAACATCTCCACATAGTGCAACCTCAAGGGGTGCATGAATGGTGACAAAAGTCCCAACAGCAGATTGATGAAGTGGACCATTAGCAATACAACTATACCAACGACGATTGCAATCTTCGTAAATCCTTCGTGTGCACCGCCACTTAACATGGGCATCAACACGTAGAACGCCAACTGATTTGCGGCAAAAGCCACACCAACCGAAGCAAGGCCTATGGCCAGCAACCTCAGGTACGATATAAGGTTACTCACAAAGAAGGGCACGTGAGTTGCACCCATAACGCCTTCTGGCCCCATAACCAACATGACCATGGAAACAACAATAGCCAGCGCGCTAAGAAGTACCAAGGGGTGTGTCAAACCACCGACGATCAATCCGAGCAAACCGAGTCCGAAGAACACCTGGAAGATAAGCACAGGAAGCCTTTCGAAATAAGCATGTTTCTTCTCACCATATGCTAACTCAGTCTTGATACCCAGAATAGAACCAATGCCTGTGTGCACCACACCGGCGAAGATGCTTACGCCAATCAACATCAAAACAGAAGCCGTCGCCAGCCTGTACATAGGGAACATGCCCCCTGCAAAGCCACCGATTTCAGGACCAATCCTACCAAGAGATCCATAGAATCCAGAACCAAAGTCCGTACCTACATCATGGGGATGAACCACGGTGCCTAGAATACCAACATGGTGTGACCCACTGAATATGTAGTCCCAGAGACCCAGTGGACCGAATATCTCGCCATATATTACACCGAATATAATGGCCCAAACGCTGGATATGATCACTACGTTGATAAGTGAAGTCCACCCAGGCGTCCTGAATTTGCGCTTGAGCATGAACATGACGATTAGCAATATTACACCGTACGCTACGTCGCCCAAGATCATCCCAAACATTATTGGGAAGAAAACAAATATCAGCAATGTTGGATCGAATTCTTTGTATTCAGGAACTGCGAAGAGACGCGTAATAAGCTCAAAAGGCTTGACTATGCTTGGATTGTCCATCTTGGTAGGGATGTCCTCTCCAGCTTCGACCTTCTCTTCTGCTTCGCTCTCTTCAAGCTTCTCTACGTGGACACGTCCACCGGAAGCGCCCTCTAATCCACTCTTGAAAGTCTCATACTGATCCGTGGATACCCAACCGTCAATGACGAATGAGTTTTCCGTCGAAGCGAATCTAAGTGGAGACTCCGCTTTTTGAGACTGGATTGAAAGGTACTCGTCAATGGCAAGAATCAAGTCCTCGTGTTGCGCTTTGACATCTTTGAGCTTTTTCTGCAAAGGCTCTTTCTCAGACTCTAAAGTCTTGACCTCATTCTCAAGTGCGCCAATCGCGCCAGATATTGGCCCGGTCAACTGTCTAGGAATTGAAGTCTCGGAAAAGCCATGCTCGGCAAGAGCCTCTTGCACATCGCTAGCCTTATCCACCGGCACAAATACTGCAACGCCTACACCTGCAGAAAATACCTCATTTGCATGTGAAACCCTAGCTACGTCCGTTTCCACAGGCGAGGCAACTGTGCCCACAAATGAAGAAAGTGAATCGTAACCATGCAACAGCTCCATTGGTACTGGTAATGCAGACAATGGCTTCAATGAAGCAGCTTGATCCTGCTTGATCTTAACGTCGTTCTCGATCTCAGAAATACGTTCCGCAGTGGAAATAACATCTTCACCAGTACTGTTGAGGATATCATCCATCTGAGATAGTATCTGCGCTTCGGCGAACTGTTTGTCTGGCATCTTGTCTGATATGTCCAAAAACCGCTCAATCGACCTAAGTTTTATGAGTTGTTCGGAATATTCTTGAGATTTCCCAATGGACTTACCCATCTTGAAATCTTCATCAGCACCAGAATAGTTAACGATATGCAACAGGTTTAACTCATGCAGTTTTTCTACTACAGGCTCTATGACACTATTTGACCCGGCGACGACAACACGACTCATCTCAACGGGTCTAAGCATGCAACAACCCCATGAACTCCTTCTGCAGATATTCAACTGCAGCATCTACCTTAGAGCTGGCGCCACTTTTCATTGCGCTCACGTTTTTAGTGCCACTGCTCAAAATCGATTGCTTCTTAGAGTCAATGCTTTTCGCAGCTTCGGCAAAACGCCTCTCATAATCGGCTTGAGCTTCCGTCTCTGCAGCTCTCACTATGTTAGTTGCTTCGGCAGTGGCATCGGCGATTCGCTGGTATCTCTCTTGCTGAGCCCCTTCAATACTAGACCGAGCCTCAGCTTCAGCCTCTTTGATCTTCGATAAGATCTCGTGTCTCGTCATCTGATCCCTCTACCCTCTCTACATCCATACCATTTTCAGACAGCACTACATCACATAATTAGTGATAAACGCTCCAAACAGACTACATGTACCAATATAAACTCTTCGGTTTTAGTGGAGATTTTATTACGTCTAGTTAATTCAATGTGTCCAAAAGGCCAACGCCGTTTTAAGTTCTTCATGGTCCTTGGCATATTCTTCAGCAGACACCCCATTTATCCAAGCTTCAACTGCCTGAACTAGGGCCTTTGAACCGGCTGTAGTTCCTTGGGGATGGCCATGAACACCGCCACCTGCCTGGACGATACAATCTACGCCATAACCCTCTAAATTAGCACGCACGTTCCCCGGATGAAGCCCTCCTGAAGCCACAGGGAAAACTCTACGAAGTCCATACCATTCGTCTCTCAAGGAATCCCTACATTGGTCGATCTCCCCAGTATCTCCAGCCATCTTTCCCAAATAACTCCCCGTGTGTAGATTTGTTCCACCGGCCATACGGACCAACTTTGATATGGGAACCATAGAAATTCCATGACCTTGATAGCGAGTGAGTGCACCATGCATAGTTCGGTGGACGTGAATAGGTACGTTTACATTTCTGGAAAGAGTCTCCAACGCACTGAACCCTGATGTTAGAACGTCTATCATCACCATGTTGGCCCCATGATCAATGGCCGTTTCTGCTCGCTCCAATATTTGGTCACCGGCGCAGGTCACATTTACCGCGTAGAAGGCCTTCTTGCCAGTTTCATTCTCTACTTTGTCCAGCCCTGCCATTACAGCGTCCAATCTTTCGGTCATGGGACAGAACGATTGGTTGGTTAAGGTCTCATCGTCTTTCACCAAGTCCAGACCACCCATAACCGCTTGGCTTGCTACTTCGGCAGTGTCCTTGGGATTTAAGCCCACTTTGGGTTTGATTATGGTTCCTGCAAGAGGTCGGTTTTCAACACCCAATATCTTGCGAGCCTCTTCAATGCCGAAACGAGGACCAGGATGTGCTTTGATCAAGTTCTCTGTGAATACAACGTCCAAAAGGCGCACTTTCTGAATAGATCCCAAGCCGAAAAGGTTGCCTGCTATGACTGAGAGATACTGTGGTATATTTCCTGGTTCGAAAAGTTCCTCTGGAAAACCTACGTCCGCGAAGTTCCCTTCTGCCCGAATCACTCGAGCTGAGAGATCTGAGGCCAACTTCTCTCGCTCTACCTCTGTCCATGTTCCGGTCGACTGTTCCGCAGCTATGGCTTCAGCCGCCTTCTCAATGGGCAGTTTAGTCTCCACATAATACTTTGTCACTACTTCCATAAGACAAGACGCTCCTTCAAGTCAACAATATCACTGTTGTGTTATAAACACTGTGAGACAAATATGGGAAATTCTCAAAAGGTTTATAACGACATGAAGAAAACAGACCATCATAAAGGCATACCAGAGGACGACATGCTCTGCTCCCCGTGTTGCATGTTGTTTTCTGGTATGAACACGGGGATAGTATAATTGGTAACTATTAGTTTAATTAAAGCGGATGTCGGTGGGTGGCCTGGCCACTCTTCGGTTCACCCCGCCCTAATGGAAACTGCCGAAACGGTGCTTGCACCAGCGAAAGAATCTGGAATGTTAATCGACTTCAAGATATTGGCCGTAGGCGACGACCTGCAGCTTTTGATGGGCCATGACAATGGGGCAGACAACCCGGAGATACACGGTTTGGCCTGGGATGCCCTGATCAAAGCCACAGAGACCGCTAAGGAACTGAAGCTCTATGGGGCAGGCCAGGATATTTTGTCTGATGCCTTTAGCGGAAATGTCAAAGGCATGGGCCCTGGCGTGGCAGAACTGGAGTTCCAGGAGCGAGGTGCAGAACCTCTGGTGGCATTCATGATGGACAAGACCGAGCCTGGAGCCTTCAATTACCCCATATTCAAGATGTTTGCAGATCCCTTTACCACTGCAGGACTGGTCATTGATCCAGGACTGCACAACGGATTCGTCTTCGAAATTTGGGACATCATGGAGCACAAGAGCGTTTTCATGAATTCACCGGAGGAGATGTACGACATTCTGGCGCTCATTGGTGCAAAGAGCAGGTACGTGATTAAAAGGGTCTTCCCAAAACCTGGTGGAAAGCTACCCGACGACGAACCGGTTGCATCCATCAGCACGGAGAAACTTTACCAGACCGCTGGAAAGTATGTGGGAAAAGACGATCCTGTTGCCCTGGTCAGATGCCAGTCAGGTTTGCCTGCTTTGGGAGAAGTTTTAGAGCCCTTTGCCTTGGGTCATTTGGTCAGCGGCTGGATGAGGGGAAGCCACAACGGACCGCTTATGCCATGTAGCTTCGAAGATGCTCATCCCACCAGGTTCGATGGTCCACCCAGAGTTATAGCAGCAGGATTCCAGATTGCCAACGGAACGCTGGTTGGCCCCGTAGATCTCTTCAAAGATCCTGCCTTTGACTTGGCCCGGAAGAGAGCTTTAGAGATCGCCGATTACATGAGACAACACGGCCCCTTCGAGCCTCACAGGTTGCCTTTAGAAGAGATGGAGTATACCACCCTACCCGACGTTCTGAAGAATTTAGAGGGCAGGTTCTCCAACGTAGAGTGAATATTTATCTAAAATGTAGATTCCAGGGCGCTTGAAACGCCCTGGAGAAATATGTTAAATGAAAATACAACATCAGCTGCGGCTTTAAATTAAATCGTTCATCAAAGCCTGAGAGTAAACTATCCTAACGAAGAGGCAAAATCAAGTAGCACTTGGATTATCTCATCCATTTTCTCGCAAATGTAGCAATGAAGGCGGCCCACAAAAAGGTTCCTAATATCGCCTCAATTCCGGATACCAATTGATCAAATTGCGTCGGCGCAGCAGAGCTGCGAGGCATTCAACAAAATGAAGTACGTGGAAATCGGATTAGGAGACGAGCGGTGATCAGGTTAGCTAAAGCCACCAGGAACAACAATAACGTCAACCTGCCCACGATTCTTTCGATCAACGCCAATTTTCTGTATTTATTCAAAAGAGAACAGCATCCATAACCTACGGCCATTACAATCGCACAATTTGATGAGAAATAAAATATATATACTAAAGTTTTACGATTGTGCAGATGAAATGAATGACTCTACAACAAAGTTTAAACATTTCTCGCGAAAGGATTTTATACATATAATTTTACTTAAAACAACATTAGTTTAGAAAATGGTGAATTGAATGAAAACGTCGTTGACAAAAGCTACAACCGTTTCTGTTGTTGTGTTTTTGATGTGCTTATCCCAAGTGGTTACGCCCGTTGTAGCCCACGATTTCACTTTGGGCGTTTACGGCAACGCGAACATGGACGACATCATAGACGAGGATGACATAGAATACGTAGAGGGTATAATCGAAGGCATAAATGAACCAACGAAGTTAGCAGATGCTGATTATAGCGGACAGATCGACGAAAACGATCTCGATCAGATTAGAGATATCATAAACGGAGTGGAAAAGGAGCTCACGATCGTCGATTCCGCCAATAGAACCGTAACCTTGAAAATGCCAATAGATCGCGCAGTCTGGATGAACGTCTATTCTGCCGATGTGCCCCAAATGTTTGGGAAAGAAGATACGATAGTCGGCGTCGGCGACTACATTAGTGACGAAAAGATCCGACTTCCTGAACTAAGCAAGTTGCCTACTGTAGGACGGTCTCCACCAGATTATGAGAAAATACTAAGCTTAGACCCTGACATATTCGTTACCTATGCAGCCAGTGGCTACAAGCACGTAGATCAGCTTCCTGGCGTTCCTGTGGTTGGCATATATTTTTATAAATTTGACTTGATGCCAGAAGAACTTATGAAGCTTGGTTACATCTTCGGAGAACCGAACAAAGCAGAACACTACATCAGTGACTACTATGAGAAATACATCGAACTCATCAAAGAAAGAACAAAAACGTTGTCTGAAGATGAGAAGCCGACTGTTATGTATACGAGTACTCAGAAGGACAAAGTCTTATGTGCGGGATCTGGAGCCCACCAGACGATCGAGGACTGTGGTGGAATAAACATATTCGCCGATATCCCTCTGAGCAGTGCAGAAATCGACCCCGAAGAAATTATCGTGCGAGACCCTTCGATCATCGTCAAACAGATCAGCTCTTCTGACTTTGAAGGGGCATCGCCGTACGCTGGTGATGATGTGTCGGTAATGGTGGAAAAGTGTGAGGAGGACATCACTAGCCGTCCTGAGTGGTCTTGCTTGAGCGCGGTTAAAAATGAGGATATTTACGCCATCCATCTAGATGTGTCATACGGATTAAGCCGTCCGGTTGCCATGATATACCTGGCAAAGTGGTTCCATCCCCATCTCTTCGAAGATTTAGATTCTCTAGCCGCCCATCAAGAACTCGTGGATGAATATCTTGGAATTGACTTTGACGTATATCAACAAGGTGTATACGTGTACCATCAAGAGAAACACCCAGATGGCAGATGAGCCATTGTCTAAAACCTAATATCATCCTTTTAATTTTTCATCATGTTTTCGGAGGAACGTGTTGGACGTGATTACTCCAATTTGCCACGTCCACCACTAGTGCCTACCACCACCGCGCTGAGTTGTCCAGTTATAGTATTATGCTTTCAGCCTCTTCACGTCATGGGTAAACATACACACCATCCAACTCCAAGTCGAGAAACTTCTGGAAAAGCTCTCGATGCACAGCCTCGGGATCGATATCTTCGAACAGGTCAGGATGGAACCATTTGGCGAAGTAAAGTGAACCGATAAGAGAGGGCACACCACCCACTACGTCAGGAGTGACGATGTAGATCCGGTCATCCTTGACAGCATTTACGTCGCCCAATCCGGGCCGGGAAAGGATTTCATTTCTTACCACCTCTAATTCCTCCTCGGTGGGCGAAGACATGCCGAAAACCTGGAAGACGATTATATCCGGGTTCCTCTCTGCTACCCATTCAGAGCTTACCACAGCGAACGTACCTGACGTTTCATCGGCAGCAATGTTTAAGGCCACCAGCAGCCGCAATTTTATCACCAAAACCCGTTCCCGGTGTGGCCACCTTCCAAGGACTACCCCACTCGCCGAGGACAGTTGGCATATCTTCTTGCTCCAGACCAGCTGTACGCTCCTCTACAATGGAATTATAATGCTCGATAAAAGTGGCAATCACCTCAGCCCGCTCGTTTTCGCCCAACATAAGCCCGAAATTCCTCACATTGGTTATCGTCACTACGGGATCACCAGATCGGGTAACGATCACCGGAAGGCCACCACTTTCAATTTGATGACGTAGATCATCAGAGAGCATGGTATCAGCTATCACCACATCCGGGTCATACTCCTGGATGAGTTCTACACTGGGATTGTAGGAACTCTGGCCCACAACAGGTACATCTTCGAGAATAGGTGGAAAGTCGGAATAGAAATCACGCCCAATGATTTTATCGAACCCGCCCAAGGCGCATATAATCTCTGAAGCATAAGATGAGAGGCTGATCACCGTTTCTACAGGGCATGGCACCTCTACAGATTGCCCCGTATAATCCTCGATGACAACCATCTCCGATGATGGTGTTGCTTCAACTCCACTCATGCTGAGAGAGAGAAGAAAGAGACAGAGACATGCTAGCACTCCAATAATTCTTCGATTTTTATCCATATGTATCACCGATTATATCAAATATATTTGAAATAGATACAAATAGTTTGAGTAGTAAATGTTGTGGGCTCCAGAAGGACAAAGTCCAATGTCGTTGGTTGTCATTGATCAAGCGACTGTAGAATGAAGTCTCATAGGGCCTTTTATCAGCCCACCCCTGGAAGTACATATAATGCTAGCGTTTCTAGAAACGGTGGTTTGTATGATGTAGGGAAACGCTGCCGTTAAAAAAAGTGGGGGAAATGCACCCCTTCAAGTTCTTCGGCAGACCTAGATATAATCATTTGTGCTTTGTGGATTAATTCGTGACAAACTTGTCAGGCATTATTGTGTATGCCCGTGTAGATCTATAAGTTTATAATCATATTATATATGTATACTTTGGCTATAATCTCTTTTATTATGTTACTAATGGTCATCGCTCTACACGATTCTCCA
>Ga0272443_10003501_pt1 | contig 18438 bp, 14 predicted proteins | sample SSMAcet12_FD_193581 | JGI IMG/M metagenome (GOLD analysis project Ga0272443, IMG submission 193581) | Marine sediment archaeal communities from Little Sippewissett salt marsh, Falmouth, MA, United States - SSM-Acet-12 | ecosystem: Environmental > Aquatic > Marine > Wetlands > Sediment ... | reverse complement strand
GCCACGAATCGCCCGTGGACCGCGTGGCTCGTCGCCGCCGCGGCCGTGGCCCTGCTCGCCGCCTGGCCGAGCCTGGCGCAGGGCGTCGTGCCCCCGATCGATGAGCGGGCCGCGCTGCTCCAGGACGAGGCCAACACCGTGTCCGTCATCGAGACCTACGGACCGAGCGTGGTCGCCGTGCACGTCGAGGTGCTCGGCCGCGCGGTCGACCCCTTCGAGCAGCTGCGCGAGCAGCTGCCGCCGCAGTTCCGCGACTTCTTCAACCTCCCGCAGCCACCCAGCGGACCGCAGCGACGGGCCGGCTCCGGCAGCGGCTTCGTCGTCGAGAACGGCTGGTTGGTGACCAACTACCACGTCGTGCGCGACGCCCTCGAGACCGGCGGGGTCGAGCTGCGCGAGGGCGCCAGCCTGCAGGTCAGCTTCCCCGACCTCGACGAGCGCTTCGACGTGCGCGTCGTCGGCGCCAACCCGGACGTCGACCTGGCGCTGCTCGAGCTCGTCGAGCCCGACCTGGCGCCCCGGGCGCTGCCCATCCCGCTGTCGGCCGAGGGCGTGCGCGTCGGGCAGAAGGCCATCGCGATCGGCAACCCCTTCGGGCTCGCCAGCACCGTGACGAGCGGCATCGTCTCCGCCATCGGCCGCGAGCTGACGTCGATCGGCCGCATCGAGGTGCCGATGATCCAGACCGACGCCGCGATCAACCCGGGGAACTCCGGCGGGCCGCTGCTGAACTCGCGCGGCGAGCTCATCGGCATCAACACCGCGATCGTCGCCGGCGTCAACGTGGGCGGCCAGGCCGGCAACGTCGGCATCGGCTTCGCCGTGCCCGCCGAGCTGCTCGAGCAGGCGATGCCGGCCCTGCAGGCCGGGGGGCTGAGCGGGCTGGCCGCCGCCTCGGCCGACCCCACGCGGCCGCGTCTCGGCGTCACGATCTTCCCCGTCTCCGCCTTCCCCGAGAGCGTGCGCGAGGCGCTGAACCTGCCCGCCGAGGGCCTCGTTGTCACCCAGGTCGCGGCCGGCAGCGCGGCGGACGAGGCGGGCATCGACGGCCCCAGCTTCAACGCCGAGGTCGACGGCGAGAGCTACCCGGCCGGCGGCGACGTCATCGTGGCGGCGGACGGCCAGGCCGTGCCCCGCGCCGAGGACCTGCAGCGCATCGTCTTCGCCAAGGATGCCGGCGACGCCGTCACGCTGGAGGTGTGGCGCAACGGCAGCACCCGCACGGTCGAGGTCGTGCTGACGGTCCCGCCCGCGGAGTGATCCGCGGCGGGTAGGCTGGGCCGCATGGCCGACCCCGCGCACGCGTTCGACGCCGACCCCGCGCAAGCGTTCGACGCCGGCGACGCGAACGTGTTCGACGCCGATCACACCGCCGTCGAGGGCCTGCTCGACGATCTCGACGGTCGGCTGCGGCTGCGGGTGCTGACCCGCGGCGCCGTGCCGCTCGGCGTCTGGCTCCGTACCGAGCCCGACCACGAGGAGCGCCTCACGCCGATGCGCGCCGAGGGGGCGCCGGACGCGCGCGGCTGGACCCGTTGGGTCGCGGAGACGCCGGTCGCCACGCACGAGCCGACCACCCGCTACGCCTTCCGCTTCGTCTTCGACGACCATCAGCGCTGGCTCGCGGCCGACGGCCTGCACGACGGCGAGCCCGAGCCCCAGCGGCACTTCCGCCACGTCGCGGGCTACCGGCCCGCGGCGTGGGTCTGGGAGCAGGTCGTCTACCAGGTCTTCCCCGACCGCTTCCGCAACGGCGACCCGGGCAACGACCCGCAGGACGGCGACTGGGCGGTCGACGGCCGCCCCATCGCGCGCCGCGACTGGAGCGAGCTGCCCACCCGCGGCATGGGCGCCCGCGAGTTCTTCGGCGGCGACCTGGACGGCGTGCGCGAGGGCATCGACCACGTCGTGGACCTCGGGGCGTCCACGCTCTACCTCAACCCGATCTTCTCCAGCCGCTCCAGCCACCGCTACGACACGGTCGACTACGACCGCGTCGATCCCCGCCTCGGCGGCGAGCCGGCGCTCGGGCGGCTGCTCGGCGAGCTTCGGCGCCGCGGGATGCGCGTCGTGCTGGACGCCGTCGTCAACCACACCAGCGACCACCACCCTTGGTTCGATCGCGCCGGGGTCGCCGAACCGCTGGGCGCCTTCGCCGACCCCGGTTCGCCACACCGCGAACGCTACGTGTTCCGCGACCCGGCCGACCCGGAGAGCTACGTCGGTTGGGCGGGCGTGCGCTCGCTGCCGGTGCTCGACTACGCCTCGCCGGCGGTGCGCCGCGACGTCTACGGCGGCGACGACGCGATCCTGCGACGCTGGCTGCGCCCGCCGTGGAGCGTCGACGGCTGGCGGATCGACGTCGCCCACATGCTCGGCGAGGGCGAAGGCGCGGCGGCGAACGCGGAGCACCTGCGCGCCATCCGCCGCGCGGTCCGCGAGGAACGCCCCGACGCCTACCTGCTCGGCGAGCACTTCTTCGACGCGACCGCCTGGCTGCAGGGCGACCAGGAGGACGGCGCGATGAACTACGCCGGCTTCCTGCGGCCGATGCTGGCCTTCTGGGCCGGCGTCGACTTCCGCGGCGACCCCGACCGCTGCGACGCCGCCGAGCTAGAGCGCCGGCTGACCCGCGTCCGCTCCCGCGTTCCCTGGCCGATCGCGCTCTCCCAGCTCAACCTGCTCTCCTCGCACGACGTACCGCGCTTCCTCACCCGCGTGCGGGGCGATCGCGACGCCTTCCTGGCGGCCCACCACGCGCTGTTCGGCTACGTCGGCGTGCCCAGCGTCTACTACGGCGACGAGGTCGGTCTCGAGGGCGGCGAGGACCCCGACAACCGGCGGCCGTTCCCCTGGGACGAGGCGCGTTGGGACCTGCGCATCCACCGAACGCTGCGGCGGCTGGCGCACCTGCGCCGCCGACACCCCGCGCTGGCGCTCGGCCGCTACCGCCCGCTGCTCGCCGAGGGGGACGCCCACGCCTTCGCCCGCGTGCACCACGGTGAGGCCGTCGTCGTCGTGACGCATCGCGTCGGCGGCCGCGTCGTGCTGCCGGTCGGTCGCTGCGGCGTGTCGGGGACCTGGACCGACGCGTTGACCGGCGAGGCCCTGCGCGACGACGGCGAGACACTGGCGCTCGAGGTGGCGCCGCGCGGCGGCCGTACGCTCGTCAGCGACGCCGACGTGCTCGCGGGGCTCCCCCCGCTAGACTGAAGCCATGCCCCGCGCGAGCGCCCCTCCCACCCAGTCGACGCGCTTCTCGGTCGATCACCCGCCGAAGATCGGCCTGGTGCTCTCCGGCGGCGGCGCGCGCGGCTTCGCCCACATCGGCGTCCTGCGCGTGCTGGAGCGCTTCGGCATCGAGGTCGACGCGCTGGCCGGGACGTCGATGGGGGCCATCCTGGCGGCGCTCTACGCCCACGGCTACCGCGCCGACGACCTCCACGAGCTGGCCTCCACCGTCTCCTGGCGAGACGTCATCGACCTCTCGCTCAACGGCGGTGTCGTCAAGGGCGAGAAGCTGCACCAACTGCTCGCCACCTACCTGCCGCCCCGCTTCGAGGACCTCGGCAAGACGCTGGCCGTGACGTGCACCGACATCGAGGCCGGCGAGCAGCTCGTCTTCACCTCGGGCGACCTCATCACGCCCGTGCGGGCCTCGGCCTGCCTCCCGGGCGCCTTCGAGCCCGTCGAGTACCAGGGCCGCACGCTGGCGGACGGCGGCATCCTCAACAACCTGCCGGTCGACGCGCTGGCGCTCGTCCACACCGACCTGACGCTCGCCTCGGACGTGTCGCCGCCTCGGCGGGCGGTCTACGCGGACCCGCAAGAGGGCCAGGTCTCCTGGTGGCAGCGCGTCGTGGCGACCGTCACCCTGGAGCGGCGCACGCCGCTCGCGGCGGCCACCTTCCGCGCGGCGGACATCATGATGCGGCTCCTGACCGACGCGCAGTACATCCACCACCCGGCGGACCTGCGGATCCAGCACGAGATGCCGGGCTACCGCCTGGAGTCGTTCTGGGCGCTCGACGAGATCGTCGCCCTCGGCGAGGCCGAGGCCGAGGCCGAGCTGCGCGCCCACCCGGCCCTGCTGGAGCGCCTGCAGGCGGCGTCGAGCGCGCCGATGCGGGGGCGGTCGTTGCCGCGGCCCGCCCCCGGCGGCGCCCGCGACGCCGAAGACGCAGCCGGGTCGAGCGCGGCACCCGCCTCCGGCGAACGGCCACCGGGCGAGGCCGCGGGCGCCTCGCCGGCGGAGGTCCCACCCCGGTCGCAGCCGAGCGAGCGCACCGGCGAGACGTTCCGCACGCTCTGGTCTCACCTGCGACGGGGGTAGACTGCCGCCCATGGCATCGACACCCGGCGCGCGCGCCGCCGCCCCGAGCAAGACCCCCGCGCAGCCCACCTGGCAGCGCCGCTTCTGGACGGAGGTGCGCGGGTACGCCGAAGCGCTCGCGATCGCCTTCCTGGTCGTGACCTTCGTCTTCAACACCGTCGGCGTCGTCGGCAGTTCCATGCGCCCGAACCTCGACGGCGGCGTCGGCGGCAGCAACCTCCTGCAGTCGCTGCTGACCGGTGACCGGGTGTTCATCCCGAAGTACGAGACCTGGCTCAAGCGCATCGGCGTCACCGGCCCCTACCGCCGCGGCGACATCGTCGTCGTACGGGATCCCGCGAACTCCCCCACCGCGCTCGAGACCGGCAGCCGTCCCTTCTTCATCAAGCGCGTGGTCGCCGTCCCCGGTGACCGCCTGCGGATCGACGCGGGGCAGGTGATCGTCAACGATCACCCGATCGACCAGGGGTTCATCGCCGACAGCGGCGAGATCACCCCGGACCGCCAGGACTTCCCGGTGATCACGGTGCGCGACGGAGAGCTGGAGGGCTTCGTCGTGCGCTTCGCCACGACGCCGTCGGGCACGCCCGCCCCGGACCTGCCGATCGCGGGCTTCTACCCGCCGCCACTGCCCGTCGCCGATCCGCGGGTCGCCCTCTACTACGGGCAGACGCTGGACTCGCTGGCGCCGCTGCCGGCCGACGTCCGCGACGGCATCCCGTTCCTGCACGAGATCGTCATCCCCGACGACCACTACTTCGTCATGGGCGACAACCGGCAGCGCGCCCGGGGCGGCAGCGAGGACTCGCGCCTGTTCGGCCCCGTGCCGCTGATGGCGATCGCCGGCAAGGCGACCGCGGTGATCTGGCCGCCCCGCCGCGACGGCGATTGGAACTGGCGTGCCCTGCGCCCGCCGGAGGCGTTCCAGGCGGTGCCGGCGGCCACGAACGCGCCCTGAGCGTGACCGACCGGCGGCCCGCGGAGCGGTTCGCAGGCGCGCTGCTGCGCGCGCTGCTGGTGCTGACCCTCGGCCTGGCGCTGGCCAACTTCGGCTTCACCACCGTCGGCGTCGAAGGCGCCTCGATGACGCCGACGCTCCACGACGGCGACCGCGCGTGGGTCCCTCGGTTCGAGACCTGGCTCGTGCGCCTGGGCCTGCGGAACTGGTCGCCCGGCGACGTGGTGTACTTCCGCCCCCCGGGGGCCTCGCCCCGGACCTGGATCGAGCGGCTCACCGGGGGCCCCTTCCTCATCAAGCGCGTCGTCGCGGTCGCGGGCCAGACCGTCGAACTGCGCCGCGGGCGGCTGTGGGTCGACGGCGTCGCGGTCGCCGAACCGTACCTGGCCGGCGGACCGCTGAGCGTACCGAGCCTCGCGCCCACCGTGGTGCCGAGCGACCACCTGTACGTGCTCGGCGACAACCGGTCGCCACTCGCGTCCCGCGACTCGCGCGCGTTCGGGCCCGTCCCGCTCGATCAGGTGGCGGGCCGCGCCTCGTGGGTCGTGTGGCCGCCCTGGCGGAGCGGGGCCGACGGGCGGCGGAGCTGGAACGTCCACCGCCTGTGACGGCCGATCGGTCCGCGAAGGCCCGTCGGCGCCGGAGGGAGCGTCAGTCGGTCGCCCGCCGCCCGTCCAACGCCAGGTCCGCCGCCCGCGCCTGCATGGCGGCGAGCACGGTCGCGATGTGGTCCCACAGCTCCACGCCGAGTTCCTCGGCCCCGCGGCGCACGTCGTCGCGCACCACGCCGCGGGCGAACGCCTTGTCCTTGAACTTCTTCTTCAGGCTGGGGATGGCCACCGAGCGCACGTCCTTGTCGGGGCGCACCAGCGCGGCGGCCGTGATCAGGCCGGTCACCTCGTCGCAGGCGTAGAGCACCCGCGCCAGGCGGGTGGTCCGGGCGACGCCCGTGTGATCGGCGTGACCCATGATCGCGTCGAGCATCTCCTCGGGCGCGCCGAGATCGCGCAGGTACGCGACGCCCACGAAGGGGTGGCCGTCCGGCCCGAGGTGGGGGTGCCGCTCGTAGTCGAAGTCGTGGAGCAGCGCGGTGGCGGCCCACAGCTCCGTGTCGGCGCCCTCCCGCTCGGCGTAGGCGACGACCGCGGCCTCCACGGCCAGCATGTGGTGGCGGAGGCTCTCGCTCTCGGTCCAGGAGGTCATCAGGTCGTAGGCTTCGGCTCGCGTCCAGTTCATGCGACAGGCTACCCCGAGCGCGCGGCGGCGCCGGTGGTACGCTCCACCGCATGAAGGCCGCGCTTCAGGTCGCCGACGACGTCACCGAGGCCTGGGTGGCGCGCTTCGTCGCCGCCTGCCACCACGCCGTCGCCGCGCGGGGCAGGTTCGTCGTCGCGCTGTCGGGCGGCGGCACGCCGCTGCCGGGCTACCGCCGGCTCGGGGAGCGCCTCGACCTGCCGTGGGAGCGGCTGTGGGTCACCTGGGGCGACGAGCGCGACGTGCCGCTCGATCACCCCGACCGCAACGAGCGCGCGGCCCGCGAGGCGTGGCTCGATCGCGTCCCGATCCCGGCGGAACAGGTGCTCGGCTGGCCGCGGCGCGACGCCCCCGAGACCGCGGCGACCGACCACGCCGCGCGGCTGCGCGCCGCCTTCGGCGACCCGCTCGATCTCGACCTCGCGCTGCTCGGCCTGGGGGCCGATGCCCACACCGCGAGCCTCTTCCCGGGGACCGGCGCGGTGCGCGCCGCCGGCATCACGACGGTCGTGCGCCCCAGCGCGGGCGGTCCGGCGCGCCTGAGCCTCACGGCCGCCGCCCTGTCGCGGGCGCGTGAGGCCTGGGTCATCGTCACGGGCGAGGACAAGCGATCCGCCCTGCAGCGGACGCTGGCCGCGGGACGGCTCGGTCGCGCCGGCCCGGATGCCGACCCCGACGTCCTGCCGCTGCTGGCCGTGCGCCCGCGCGAGCGGCTGTGGCTCCTCGCCGACCGCGCCGCCGCCGGAGGCACCGAGGGCTCCGCGCCGAACGCGACGGACGCGGCCTAGGCGCCTGGCGGCCGCGGCCCCGCGTCAACCCCAGCGGATCGCCATGGCATCGGACGGGTGCGCCAGGCCCGGGTGCGTCGGGTAGGCCCGCACGCCGTACACCAGGCGCCCGCTGATGGCCGGCGCGAAGCGCGCCACGTAGCGTTCGCCACCGTCGGGGTAACTCTCCACCTTCTCCATACGCACGCCATGCAGGCCGCGCTGCAGGCCGTCGCGCTCGAGGCCGTACACCAGCTCGATGACGATGTCCTCCCCCCGCAGGCCGCGCGGGTTGAACACCGCCTCGACCTCGAGCTCGTCGCCGATGCGGCGGGCGCCCTTCTCGAGCGGATGCCCCTGGAAGTGGACCGTCGACCAGTGCTCGGCGATGCGCTTGCGCCACGCAGCGAGGTCCGCCGCCAAGGCGCCGTCGTCGGCCGCGAACGCCCGCCCGCGCTCGCTCGCGGGGGCGTAGTACTGGCGGACGTAGTCCTTGACCATCCGCTGGGCGTTGAAGCGCGGGGTGATGGTGGCGATCGCGCGCGCCGCGCGGCGCATCCACTCGGTCGGGATGCCGCTCTCGTCGCGCTGGTAGTACAGCGGCACCACCTCGCGCTCCAGCAGGTCGTAGAGCATGTCCGCGTCGGCGTCGTCGCCGCGGGTCTCGTCGGCGTAGGCGCGATCGCCCCCGATCGCCCAGCCGTTGAGCCCGTCGAAGCCCTCGGGCCACCAGCCGTCGAGGATCGACAGGTTGAGCACGCCGTTCATCGCCGCCTTCTGCCCCGAGGTGCCGGAGGCCTCGAGCGGCCGCCGCGGGTTGTTGAGCCACACGTCGACGCCGCGCGTGAGCGCGCGCCCGACGGCCATGTCGTAGTCCTCGACGAAGAGGATGCGCCCATGGAAGCGGGGATCGTTCGAGAGCGTGTGGATCTGCCGCACCAGCTCCTGGCCCCCCTCGTCGGCCGGGTGCGCCTTGCCGGCGAACACCAGCTGCACCGGGCGCTGCGGGTCACTGAGGATCCGGTGGAGGCGCTCGAGGTCGCGCAGCACCAGCGTGGCGCGCTTGTAGGTGGCGAAGCGGCGGGCGAAGCCGATCGTCAGGGCCGCGGGATCGAACAGCTCGGAGGCGTCGGCCATGGCGGTGGCGCTGGCCTCGTGACGCTCGAGCTGGCGCGCGACGCGCCGCCGCAGGAAGCGCACGCTCTGCGCCTTGATGCGCTGGCGAACGGCCCACAGGTCGGCCGGCTCCAGGTCGGCCACGGGCCGCCACATGTCCACGTCGTCGAGCCGCGCGCGCCAGTCCTCCGGCAGCTCGCGGGTGACCAGGTCGCGCACCTCGGCGGCCACCCAGGTGCCCGCGTGGACCCCGTTGGTGACGTGCCCGATGGGCACCTCGTCGATCGGCACCTCGGGCCACAGCTCGGACCACATGCGCCGGCTGGTGTCGCCGTGCAGCTCGGCCACGCCGTTGCGCCCGGTGGTGAAGCGCAGCGCCAGCGCGGGCATGCTGAAGATCGGCCCCCAGCCGTGGTCCGCGCGACCGAGCTCGAGGAAGTCGTGCTGCCGCAGGCCGAGCGCGTTCCAGTCGCCGGCGAAGGCCTGCGTCACGAGGTCGAAGGGGAAGGCGTCGTTGCCGGCCGCGACCGGCGTGTGGACGGTGAACACCGTGCTGGCCGCGACGAGCTCGCGCGCCTGATCGAAGGGCATCCCCTCCGCAACCAGCTCGCGGCAGCGCTCCAGCGCCATGAACGCCGAGTGGCCCTCGTTCATATGCCAGGTGGTCGGCGCGATCCCGAGGGCCCGCAGCATGCGCACGCCGGCGATCCCCAGGACCATCTCCTGCGCAATGCGCGTCCGCTGGTCGCCGCCGTAGAGGCGGGCGAGCAGGGCGCGGTCGTCGGGGTGGTTCTCGGGCAGGTCGACGTCGAGCAGGTGGACCGGCGTGCGCCCGACCCAGGCGCGCCAGGCGCCCACGACGACCTCGCGGCCGAAGACCCGCAGGCGCACGCGGACGGGCCGGCCGGCGTCGTCCACGACCCACTCCATCGGCTGCTCGTCGGGACTCGTGCGCTGGTAGACGGCCTCCTGGCGGCCGTCGGCGGCCACCCGCTGGTGGAAGTACCCCTCCGGGTACCACATGCCCACGGCGACCAGCGGGACGCCGAGCTCGCTGGCGGCCTTGGTGTGGTCGCCGGCGAGGATGCCGAGGCCGCCGGAGTACGTCGCCGTGCCCTCGTGCCAGCCGTACTCCGCGCAGAAGTAGGCGTAGGTGTCGTCCGCCCCGATCTCGTGGCCGTACCAGCCGACGTCGTCCAGGTGCGCCTCGAAATGGGCGGCGACGACCTCCAGCTGGGCCAGAAAGCCCGGGTCCTCGGCCATGGCGTCGAGGCGGGCCTGATCGATGTCGCGCAGCAACGCGAGCGGGTTGTGGCCGACGCGGTCCCACAGCTCCTCGTCGAGGGTGCGGAACAGGACCCGGGCGTCGGGGTCCCACGTCCACGCGAGGTTGCGGGCGAGGCGCTCGAGGCGCTCGAGCGGCTTGGGTACGCGGGGCAGGACGGTGATCCTCCCGAGGATGGTCATGCTGGGGCCTCCCGTTCGAGCCGGCTCGCTGGCGGGCGGGCGCGGCCGCACGCGCGCGCCGGCAGGGGCGCGCTCGCGACGGCAGATGGTACCACCGCCCCGCCTCCCGCCACGACGGCGGTTGGTACCGTGGCCCATGCGCCGCCTCCTCCCGCTCGCCGCCCTGCTCGGCGCCTGGCTCGCCGTCACCCCCCTCGCCGCGGCCCGCACGTGGACCGTCGCCCTGGGGGTCGACGCGGCCTCGCCCGGCGGCGGGCCGACGCCGCGCGCGCGGGTGGCGCTGCACGACCTGCGCCTCGGCGACGACGCCTTCGAACTCGGCCTCGGTTGGACGGACGGCGGCCCCACCGCGGCCGGCGGGTGGCGGCGGACCGTGGCCGCCGGGCCGCTCGGCACGCTGGTCGTGGAGGCCCACGGCGGCGTCGACGCCGCGGGCGTCGGGCTGGCGGCCGGGGTCCGCGGCACGCTCGGGCCGGTCGCGCTGCGCCTCCAGGCCGCGGCCGGCACCCGGCGACCGGCCCCCTGGTCCGCGACGGCGCGCGGCCCGACGACGACGCCGCCGGCGGCCGACCTGGCGCCGCTCGCCGGCCCCGGTGGCGGTACCCGCCTCGACCTGAGCGCGAACGCGGTGTGGCGCATCGACCGGCAGTGGACGGTCGAGCTGACGCCGCGGGCGCTCCGTGGCGTGAACGGCTGGGCGGGCGCCGCCGCCGCCTCCGTGCGGCGGGCGGGGGTCGCGCCGGACATCGACCTCAGCGCCCGCGTCGATGTCGCGTTCGGACCGCTGGACCGCCACGCGGCCGCGGGGCTGACGATCCACCACGTGCCCCGCCGGGCGCCGGAGTCCCAGCTCACGGCCTGGTGGGGTGGCGACGCGACGACCGGTGGACCGGGCCTCGAGTGGGCGTGGGTCGTGCGCCAGGGCGGCACGCAGGCGACGCTCGCCGGCGCGATCGGCCCGCGCTGGACCGACCGCCCCGAGGCCTACCTGGCCGCCGCCTGGCAGCGGCCGTGGGGACCGGGCACGGTGCACCTCGGCGGCCGCTGGGTCGCGCCCGGCGCCGCGTCGTTCGAGCTGGCCTGGGTGCTGTCGAGCGACCGCTGAGCCGCGCCGGCCGACCGCCCCGGTCAGGGGTAGATCAGCCGCAGCTCACCGGTCTGCAGATCGAGCTCGAAGACGCCCTCCTCGGGGATCGCGCGTCGCCAGCGCCGCACCTCGCCGGCCTGGAGCACCTCGATCGTGCGCAGCCCGACGCCGATCAGCGCGTATCCCTCCTCGTACAGCTGGGCGTCGATGAGCACCCGGGCGCGCTCGTCCAGGGACCACACGATCATCGGCTGCCCGAGCGGCTCGAGGACGGCGTCGACCCGCGTCACGCGGAAGCTGCGCACCGGCACGGTGAAGCCGCGGGTGACGAAGCCGGGGCGCCGCAGCTCGACCTCGACGTCGCCCGGAAGCGCCGTGAGGGTGGCCGGCGTCGTGCCCGCGTGCCGCCCCTCGAACCACACCTCGGCCTCGGGGAACGCGAGCACCTGCAGGCTGCCGCCGACGATCTCGGTCAGGACGACGTGCAGGAAGCGGGTGTCGCCGCTGCGCAACTCGAGGCTACGGACCTCGGGCAGGTAGCCGGGCAGCCGCACCTCGACCTCGTAGCGCCCGGGCCGCAGGCTGAGCAGATCGAGCGCCCCCGAGATGCCGACGACCGTGCCCTCCACCCGGACCTCGGCGCCGCTGGGCGCCGTCGAGATGAACAGCCCCGCGTCGCCCGGCGGCAGGACCGCCTCGGGCACCGTGAAGGCCAGCAGGATCGCCGCGACGTCCTGGACGACCGCGTCCTGGGTGGCGAGACCGAAGGCCCGCGAGACGAGGTCGCTCGCGCGGCCGCCGACCGCGTCGACCATCACCAGGTCGACGGCGTAGGGCCCCTCGACCGAGTCGCGCCTCAGGAACTCGCCCAGCACCGCGTAGCGCGTGCCCTCGAGGCTGGCGACCAACTCGCCGAAGGCGGGCTCGAGGCTGCCGGCGATGCCGGCGGTGACCAGCGGCGCGCTGCTGACGCGCAGGCCGCGCGCCGTCAACTCGGCGCGCAACGCGCCCATGAACGACTCGGCCACGGCCTCCGGGACGTCGGCGCGCGGCGGGAAGTCGGGAACGGCGAAGCCCTCCGCCAACGCCCACGGCGCCCCCAGGCACACCAGCCACAGCACGGCACCCAACCACCAGCGCCGGCGCCTCGGGGACGACGCCGCCCTCGGGTCGGACGGTGGGGCGACGAATCGGGGTACCGCCCGGGAGGCCTGCATCCGCGCCAGTCTAGCAGTCGCTCGCGCCCCGTCCCGGGCCGCGGGCCCTGGCCGCGCCGTCGCGGCCGCGGGTGTGGGGGCGGTGTATGGTGCAACCGCATGCGCTACCTGGTCTTCGGCGATGTGCACGGCAACGCTCCCGCGCTCGCGGCGGTCCTGGCCGATGCGAAGCGCCGTGGCTACGACGCCGCCGTCTTCCTCGGCGATCTCGTCGGCTATTACCCGTATCCCAGCGAGGCGCTCGACCTGGTTCGCTCGCTCGATCCCTTCGTCGCCCTGCGGGGCAACCACGACGAGCTGCTGTTGACCCTGGCGAGCGGCGGCGACCCGGCCGCGGCCGGCGAGGAGGCGGGGGTCGTCGAGGTCGTCGAGCGGCACCTGGGCGAGCTCGGCGACGACGACCGCCGCTACCTCGGCGGGCTCACCGCCGGGGCGCAGCGGGACGACTGGGCGGCCGCGCACGGGGGCTTCCGGCGCCCGTTCGACTACCTGGTGACCCTCGCGGACGCCGAGGAGCAGCTGGAGCACCTGACCGCGCCCGTCGGATTGGTCGGGCACACCCACGTGCCGCGCGCCCACGTCAGCGTGGACCACGAGGGCGAGCGGCTGTGGCGGCTGGTCGATTTCGACGCCACGCACCGCAGTTACCGGGTGCCACCGAGGGCGACGGCGTTCCTCAACCCGGGCTCGGTCGGCCAGCCGCGCGACGGCAACCACTTCGCCGCCTACGCCCTGTTCGACGCCGAGACGCGCCACTTCGAGGTCCATCGGGTCGCCTACGACGTCGGATCGGTGATCCGCCGCGTCCGCCGGGCCGGCTACCCCGAGCGCCTCGCGAGCCGGCTGTTGGAGGGACGATGATCCCCTCCCCGACGGGTCAGGACGCGGTCCTGACGGCGCTGCGGTCGATGGCGAGCGCCGAACGCGACGCCCCCCGGACGCTGCTGCTGGCCGGTCCCGTGGGCGTGGGCCGGCGCGCCGTGGCCCGCTGGTACGCGGCGCTGCGCAACTGCGAGGCCCGGCTCGACGACCCCTGCGGACGCTGCGCCGCATGCCGCGACCACGCGCCGGACGCGGACGGCTTCGTGCGGTCCGCCGACTACCGGGAGATCGGTCCGGCCACGACGACCCGCGACGGCAAGCCGGCGCGCCGGCCGCAGCTGCGCATCGAGCAGTTGGTGCCGCGCGAGCGCGCGGAGGTGGAGCCGCTGGGACCCTGGCTGCAGCGCCCGCCGGTCCGGCGGCACCGCGTCGGCGTCATCGACCACGCGGAGTCGTTGACCGACGAGGCCGCCAACGCCTTCCTCAAGACGCTGGAGGACCCGCCGGCGCACGCGACGATCGTGCTGATCGCGGAGGGACCCGACGCCCTCCTGCCGACCGTCGCCTCGCGCTGCACGACCCTGCGGCTGGTGCCGGCCGAGGCGCCGCCCGAGGTCCGCGCGCGGCTGGCGCCGCACCCGGCCCTGCGCCTGGGCCGACCCGGCGCCTGGGAGGCGGCCCTGGCCGACCCGGGGACGACGGCCACCCGTCGGTCGGCGGTCGAACGGCTGCTGCTGGCGATCGACGGCGACCTCGCGGAGGCGTTCGCCGAGGCGGAGGCGCTCGCCGAGGCGTGGCCACCGGGTGACGCCGAGGTTCCCGGCCTGCTGCGCGAGGCCTGGCGCGCCGCGGGTCGGCGCGCGTACCTCGCGGGCGACGCGGCGACGAACGCGCTCGAGACCGCCTGGGCGGCGTACGCCCAGCGCGACCTGGCGCTGCGGGCGTGGGTCCTGGAGCTGCGGCGGGCCCGGCGGGCGTGAGCCGGCGCCGGGCCGCGGCGGTCAGTCGCCGCCCTTGATGCGCCGCACCTCGTCCGCCGGCAGCTCGTGGAAGGTGCCCTCCTCCGTCCGCAGCTCGACCGTGCCGGCGAGGGGGCTCACCTTGACCACCCGGCCGCAGACGCCCGAGGCGTCGTGGCAGGCCTTGCCGCCCTTCTTGGGCATGCCCTGCAGCAGCTCCCGGTAGAGGTCGTGCTCGTACTGCAGGCAGCACATGAGGCGGCCGCAGGGGCCGGTGATCTTCTCGGGGTTGAGCGGCAACTGTTGGTCGCGCGCCATGCGGATCGACACGGCGCTGAACGACTGCAGCCAGGTGGACGAACAGGAGCCGTCGCCGCAGCGACCGAGGGTGCCGAGCATGCGCGCCTGATCGCGCGGGCCCACGTTGACGAACTCGAGTCGCGCCTCGGTGTGGTCCATCAGCGCCTGGGCGATCACGCGCAGCGGCGCCTGCCCCTCGGCCGTGTAGCTCACAACCAGCGCCGCCTCGTCCAGCGTGAACTCGAGGGCGACGATCTTGACGTCCGCGTCGGCCTGCCGCGCGCGCGCACGCACCAGCCACTTCAGGTCGTCGGCCTTGGCCCGCAGGCGCGCATAGGCCTCGAGATCGACCTCGTCGGCGACCCGCAGGAGGTGGCCGACGGTGCGGTCCTCGCGGCGGGGCTCCGTGCGCACCCGGCCCACCTCGAGGCCGCGGCGGGTGGTGACCACGCAGTGCGCGCCCACCGGGGGGGGCGTCGGCGGCGACTCCACGAAGTGGAGCTTGGGGCCGTTGTCGAACGTCACGCCGATGGCGTCGGTCATGCGGTACCTTCCTTCGCGTCCGGCAGGGTGACGCCGCCGAAGGCGGCGATCTCGGCCACCGGTCGCACGCTGCGGCGATGCCAGGGGCACGGGCCGCTGTGGCGCAGGGCGGCCCGATGCGCCGGCACGCCGTAACCCATGTGGCGCTCGAAGCCGTACGACGGCCAATCTACCGCCGCGGCGCACATCCGTGCGTCGCGGTAGGTCTTGGCGAGCAGCGAGGCGGCCGCCACGCTCGACGACAGGCCGTCGGCGCGGGCGGGGGCCAGGACCTCGGGGTGCGGCAGCGACGGGAAGCTCAACCGCAGGTAGTCCGTGACGTAGGCGTCGGGCACGACGGCGAGCTGCGCGATGGCGCGGTGCGCGGCGACGTGGGTGGCGCGCAGCGGGCCCAGCGCGTCGACCTCGTCGACGGTGGCCTCCCCCACCGCCCAGGCGATCGCGGTCCGCCGCACGTGCTCGGCGAGCCGTTCGCGGGTGACGCGGGGCACGGTCTTGGAGTCGACGTACGGGAGGCCCGGCAGGTCGGGGAGCACGACGACGGCCGCGACCACGGGACCCGCCCACGCGCCCCGTCCCGCCTCGTCCACGCCCGCGACGGTCCGGTAGCCGCGCCGCCGAAGCGCGCGCTCGAGCTCGAGGTCGGGCGGCATCCCTGCCCGTCAACCCCCGGCGACGGTGACGGCATCGTCGCCGACGGGCGTGGCGACGTCGACGGGGATCGTGAAGTAGAACGTCGAGCCGCGCCCCACCTTGGACTCGACCCAGATCCGACCGCCGTGCTTCTCGACCGCCAACTTGCAGAACGTCAGGCCCATGCCGCTGTCGTAGCGGTCGTGCACCGTGTGCCGTGACTGCTCGAAGGCGTTGAAGATGCGCTTCTGGTCGGACTCGGGGATGCCCTCGCCGTCGTCGCGGATCGACAGCACGAAGTCGTCGTCCTGGCGCCAGGCGCGGAAGTCGATGTAGCCGCCGCGACGGGTGTGCTTGATGGCGTTCGCCATGAGGTTGGCCAGGACCCGCCGCAGCAGGTTGGGATCGGCCTGGAGGCGCTCCGCCTCGGGGCGGACGAGGAAGCCGAAGTGGCGGTCGCGCGGGCCGCCCGAGACGTCGCCGAGGGCCTCCTTGGCGAGCTCGGTGAGGCTGGTGACGACGTCGGGCGCGTACGGCATGTGCCCGTCCTTCATGCGCCGGACGTCGAGGATGTTCGCGGCCAGGTTGAGCAGGTGCTGCGCCTCGCCGCGCGCCAGGCTGAGCAGCTCGTCGACGCCGCCGTCTTCGTGCGTCTCCGCCTTCAGCATCTCCAGCGAGTGGTCGAGAAGCCCCATCACGCTGGAGATCGGGCTCTTGAGGTCGTGCACGAGCATGTGGATCAGGTCGTCCTTGACCCGCTCGGACTCCTTGTAGGCCTGCTCGTAGCGGCGGGATTGCTCCAGCGCGTACCTGAGGCCGCGTTCGGCCTGACGCCGGTCGAGCAGCCGGCGCAGCGTGACGCGGACCACGTCGGGCCGCGTCGGCAGGGTCACGTAGGCGTCGACCCCCTGCTCGACCACGCGCGCGGTGACGTCCGGCTGGGACGGACCGAGGTAGACGAGCGGCACGTCGACCAGCGAGGCGCGCCGGCGCAGGAGGGCGACGAGGTCGAGCTGCGCCACCTTCTCCACGAGCCCGTGCTCCAAGACGATCGCCTCGGGCACGGAGCCGCGCGTGTGGTAGAGCAGGCGTTCGACGTCGGTGAACACCTCGGCGGCCAGCTCGAGCTGCTCGACGACGGGCCGCAGCCCCTCGCCCCTGGCCTCGTTCGCCATGGCGAGCAGCACGTAGGGTGCGGCCTTCACCTGCATGCGCGCATCATACCGACAGGCAGCGGGCTCATGGTCCGGTCACCGGCGCCGGGTAGGTTGGTCCGATGACGGTCATCGCCGACCTGTTCGCGCTGCCGTGGGCGCTCGTGGCGCTGGCGCTGGTCCCGTTGCTCCCCAGGGGCCGCGGCCGGCGCTGGCGCATGGCCGCGCTCGCCGCCCTGATCGTGGCGCTGGCGCAGCCGCAGCGGCCGGCGGTCGAGGACCGGATCGCCGTGCTGGTCGACGTATCCGCCAGCGTCGGGGCCGCGGCCCGGGCCGCGGCCGAGCCCTTCGTCGCCGGCCTCGAGGGCGACGCCTCGATCATCCTCTTCGCCGGCGACGCGACCCGGGTCGAGAGCCTGCAGGCCGCCACGCCCGAGGCCCTCGACGCCGGCCGAACCGACCTGGGGCGCGCCCTGGCGGTGGCCGCCGCCGACGGCGCCCGCCGCGTGCTGCTGCTCTCGGACGGCGTGGACGCCGCCGGCGGTCCGCGCACCACCGGGATCGTGAGCGACGCCCCGGGCGTGCCGCATGCCGCCGTCCCCGTCGACGTGGTGGTGGTGCCGCGGTTGGCGAACGCGCGCCTCGAGGCCCTGTGGGCCCCGGACCGGGTCGCGCCGGGCGCCAGCGCCGAGGTCGTCGCCGTCGTTCACCTCGACCGCCCCGCCCGCGTCACGCTGCGCCCGAACGTCGACGGCGCGCCGCAGGACACGATCGAGACCAGCCTGCCCGCGGGCCGACACGCCGTCCCCTTCCGGGTGGTCGCCCCGGCGAGCGCGGCACCCGCCGCGGGCGCGCTGCTGCGGGTCGGGGCGACGCTCGAGGTCGACTTCCCGCAACCCGTCGAAGACGACGTCCAGGTGGTCGACGTCGCCGTCACCGCGCCCTCCCCGGTCCTCGTGGTCGGCGACCCCGCCATGGCGGAGCTCCTGCGTGCGCAGGGCTTCGACGTCGAGGAGAGCGGTCCCGAGCGCATCGCGGCGCCCTTCCAACCCAGCGCGCTGGTCCTGCGCGGCGGGGCCGGCTCCTTCACGCCCGGCCAGCTGGAGCTGCTCGCGCGTTACGTCGATCAGGGCGGCGGCCTGCTGATGACCGGCGGGCCGGAGGGCTTCGGGCTCGGCGGCTGGTACCGCACCCCGGTGGAGGCGGTGCTGCCGGTCTCCAGCGACGTCCGCACGGAGGTCACGGTGCCGCAGGTGGCGATGGTGATCGTCCTCGACGTCTCCCAGTCGATGGCGGTCGGCAACCCCAGCCGTCTGGAGCTCGCGAAACAGGGCGTGATCGACGTGATCGACCTCGCCTACCAGGACGACCTGCTGGGCCTCATCGTCTTCTCGGACCCGGCCCTGACGCGCTGGGTCTTCGAGCTGCGGCCCGCGACCGACAGCGGCAAGCGGGTGATGCTCGACGCGACCCTGGCCCTCCAGCCGCAGGGGGGCACGGTCCTGCTCACGGGGTACACGATGGCGCTCGACGCCCTGCGCGCGAGCGACGCCGCGGTGAAGCACGTGATCGTCCTGTCGGACGGCAAGCTGTTCGACCGCCAGGGCCCCTTCGCCGCGACCGGCGAGGTCGACTGGCTCGGCATCGCGACCGCCGCCCGCCTCGAGCGCATCACCACCAGCACGGTCGCGATCGGCGCGGACGCCGACGCCGAGGCCCTCACGGCGCTCGCGTCGGGCGGCGGCGGCCGCTTCTACGAGGCGCTCGACGTGAGCACGCTGCCGCGTCTGTTCGTCGCGGAGGCGCTGACGGCCACCCGCGACCTGCT
>Ga0272443_10003500_pt1 | contig 18440 bp, 8 predicted proteins | sample SSMAcet12_FD_193581 | JGI IMG/M metagenome (GOLD analysis project Ga0272443, IMG submission 193581) | Marine sediment archaeal communities from Little Sippewissett salt marsh, Falmouth, MA, United States - SSM-Acet-12 | ecosystem: Environmental > Aquatic > Marine > Wetlands > Sediment ... | reverse complement strand
CATTATTACCTAATATAATTTCATAGTGAATTACATAAATGTCATCCGGAAATCACCTTCAGCATAGCATTTCCTGCATAACATCTCCTGTATATGTAAATTAAATCTGATTTTTCTCCAGCATCACAATTAAATCATCCCAATCCTAAGCCCCGAGTTCAACAACAACAAGATGCTCAATCCCGTCATCAACAAGATGAACCTTTTTGTCGGCCTGCTTAGCACCGTCAACAAAAACAGACCTGACACCCGACCCTTTTGATCCTGCCGACTCCTTAACTGAGCCTTCAACCGACCCTTTTGATTCCACAACCTTATCACCATCTGATTCTGATGATTCACCACGGGAATTCTTAACCTCAATATGATACATCGTTGACTTATACCAGTAATCAATACGGTATGAATCCCACTCCGCCGGAACACAGGGATCAAATGTCATACAGTCTCCTGAAAGCCTGACACCCAGAAGAGATTCAAGAATAAGCGAATACATATAACCCGCTGAACCCGAATACCATGTCCATCCGCCCCGTCCTGTATGTGGAGGAGCCGCATAAATATCAGAAGCAAGCACATACGGCTCAACCCTGTATTTCCTCAGATCTTCCGGTGTTTTACTGTGATGTATCGGATTAATAAACGGAAGCAGATCCCAGGCCTGCTCATTATCACCAAGAGCCGCAAAGGCCGCCACAATCCAGATAGCAGCATGAGAATACTGCCCTCCATTCTCCCTGACACCCGGAACATAACCCCTGATATAACCGGGATTATTAAGAGTCTTATCAAAAGGCGGAATGAGAAGAGGAATCAGATGATCTTCCCTGAGTATCAGATGTTCCTTCACCGCCTTCATAGCAGACACCGCCCGCTCCTCCGAAGCCGCCCCGGAGAGAACGGCCCAGCTCTGTGATATTGAATCAATCTTACACTCACTGTTAATAACCGAGCCAAGCGGCTCACCTGAATCATAATAGGCACGCCGGTACCATTTTCCATCCCAGCCTGAACTCTCAACAGATTCACGGATCTTTTCTGCATTCTCGCGGCAGAATTCCGCAAAGGAATCATCACCACGCAATAAAGCAACCTCAGAAAAACGCATAAGAAGATCAAACATGAAAAATCCAAGCCAGACACTCTCCCCCCTGCCCTCTGCCCCGACAAGATTCATCCCGTCATTCCAGTCACCTGTTCCCATCAGGGGAAGGCCGTGTTCTCCAAATCTAAGACCCCTTCTTATTGAACGGACACAATGTTCATACAGAGTTGCACAATCCTCAGACAACTCAGGCAGATCATAATATGAATCCTCATCAGGAGAAAGCTCACGCCCTTTGATAAAAAGAACCTCTTCATCCAGAACAGAAGCATCCCCTGTCCCGGCAACGTACCGGCCGGCAACAAACGGCAGCCAGAGATAATCATCAGAGCAGTGTGTCCTCACACCACGACTAAACGGCGGGTGCCACCAGTGCAGAACATCACCCTCTTCAAACTGATGACCGGCACAGAGAAGCAGTTGTTCCCTCATCAGCTCAGGCCTTGTATGAATCAGTGCCATAACATCCTGAAGCTGATCACGGAATCCAAATGCTCCGCCTGACTGATAAAAACCGGACCGTGCCCATAAACGCGAGGCTATTATCTGGTAAACAAGCCATCCGTTTGCAAGCAGATCCACAGACCTGTCCGGAGTATTAACATTAACCGCACCAAGTGTCCGGCTCCAGTAATCCTTTACACCCTTAAGTGCTGCACGTGAAGGACCAACTCCCCGGTTTCTCAGCACAAGATTTCTTGCATCGGCAATATTCCTCCCTGCACCAAGAGTGAATATTATCTCACGTTCCTCACCGTCAGTCAGTTCACAGGAGACCTGTATGGCAGCACAGGGATCAAGACCTGCCCCAACCTTATTGGAAAGCCTGACCCTTTCCATCGCTGCCGGATTATCGGGTGAACCATTACGCCCGACAAATTCATACCGGCTGCCGGTCACAGTACGTTTAATAATATTGGAGTCAAAAAAGGCAACCCTTCCGGGAAACTCAGTATTATACATATTCCTGGCAAAAACAGCCCCGGAGACCTGATCAATTTCAGTGACCACATGCATCATTGACCCCGAACGGAGTTCACCAAGAACCCATTCCGCATATCCGGTAACAGTAAGAGATCTCCTGCGCCCGGACCTGTTCCTGAGTCTGAGAGAGATAAACTTCACAGGAGAGTCAATGGAAACATATACAGTCATTTCGGAGCTGATACCCTGCTCAGAACACTCAAAAACAGAGTACCCGAATCCATGCCTTGTCAGATAATTAACATCCCTGCGAACCGGCCAGGGTGAAGGAGACCAGAATTTACCGGTCTTTTCATCCCTTATGTAAATAGCTTCACCTGAGAAATCACAAACAGGATCATTCATCCATGGAGTCAGCCTGAACTCATGCGAATTCTCAGACCATGTATAACTGCTGCCGGTCTCCGAGATCACAGTTCCAAAGTTCTCATTCGCAAGAACATTCACCCACGGTGCGGGAGTAACCTTCCACTTTCCGGTAGAGATCAGATACTCCTTACCATCCCGGGAAAAGCCCCCTATACCGTTGAAATAAAGCAGTCCCTCACCAATATTTCCGGCTTCAGGCAGGAATTTATCAGAATAAGACCGCTTGGTCATCAGCTGCGGCACTTCGACCTCACACCAGCCTGCCCGTTCCATCTGTTCCGCAAGTGAACCGGCCCGATCAGAAATGACCACCCGTGCCACTGACTGAACAAGAATAAAGTCCTCGTCAGACATCAGTTCAAGGTGAAGTATAAAGATCCCGCCTTTTACATTCATCAGATGTGATTCTGAACCCTGAGGAATCCGGCTCAGAATCTCGTCCAGAAGCTCCTGACGATAACCGGACTGTTCCTCATTGCAGATAACCAGATCAACAACAAGTCCTTTCATACGCCAGTAGGCATGTGCATGCACCATATCCCTGACAAGACTGATCTTCTTCCTGTCCTTTATTCTCACAAGAACAATTGCTACATCTCCCGATATACCATATCTCCAGAGTCCGGACTGGCCAAGTTCATTCTTCAGAAGAACCTTATGGTCCGCCCTCCTGACAGGATTTGAATAGATAATGGATGAAGCAAGAGAACAGTATGTCCGGGCATCCTTCTCAGTCACATCAAGTTGTCTGAGCATAACCTGTGCGTGAGTCCAGGCAAGTTCCAGAACCCTGTCAGCAATATCCGGATCATAATACTTCTCAATAAGAGAAACTGCTCCTTCACGGCTCTCACTGATGCCAAAGAAAATATTTACACAGGCCGTCTCCTGGGGTTCAATTGAAATTGTGCACCTTATGGCCACGACCGGATCGAGAACTGATCCGGCAGTATCAGATAGCGTTGAAGAATCAGTCATCGCAACCGGGCGTGCAAGTGTATTGCCACGGCCGATAAACTTCATCCTGTCTGTCTCAAATGAAATTTTCCTGACCTGTCTGCCGGAAACAGTCATCAGATGGAACATCCAGGGTGGATTTTCGCCATCAGAACGTGGTCTTCTCGTAGCAAGAATGGCATTTTTCTCTCTTATAAGTTCAGTCTGTACAAAGAGATTTGTAAATACCGGATGGCTCTCATCTGAAGCCTGAGGTGCGAGCACAACCTCGGCATAACTGGTAAATTCCAGAATCCTCGGATTCCACGACCTGTTTGTAACCCATATCCTCCGCAGTTCCACATCATCTTCAGGAGAGACAATAACCTCGGTTCTGGTATACAAATCCTTTTCATTTCTCAGGAATTCAGCCACTGCCTGTCTGAAAGTGGTCTGGAATTCTTCAGGTTTTCTCCTTGTCGGCTGATAGCCGTTCGACCAGAAATCCCCGCTTGCCAGATCCCTGATATAACAGAAATTACCATAACAGTCTGCAGTAGGGTCCTCACGCCAGCGTGTCACAGCAAGATTATTCCACCTGCTGTACCCTGACCCGCTGTTATTTACCATAACATGATACCTGCCGTTTGAGAGAATATGGACCTCAGGCCTGAGAGTATTGGCCGTGTAAAAGGTCCGCATAACACCCTCAGATAACTCGGTAGCTTTGTGAACACCTTCAACCTCACCTGTATGCGGATAGAAGGGAATATTGCCGGGCATCCTCTCCTGAAGCAGCATTACTGATGACTGAAGGGTGAGATCTGACATAAATCTCCTCTGCATCGGACGGCCCAGCAGCACATACGCAAGGGAAAGCATTGACATACCCTGATGGTGTGCCATAAAAGACTGTATTATCGAATATTTCTGACCGGGAGGTACACGGGATCTGGTAAAATCAATCGCTTCATAAAATCCATAATCACCCAAATACCCATAGGATTTCATCTTTTCAAGATTTCTGCATGCCGAAAATGGATTTACCATAAGACCCATAACCGCAGCATACGGAGCAATTACCAGATCATCTGCGAGTCCCCGTTTGAATCCAAGTCCCGGTATTCCAAACGCCCTGTACTGGTAGTTCAGACTGGTATCAGTGACATTATAACCTGATTCTGAGATCCCCCATGGAATACTCCTTTTCCGTGCATACTCAATCTGCCTCTCAACAACCGCATGATATGTGCGATCCAGAAGAGTGCTCTCATAAGTGGGCATAAGAAGGAGCGGCATAAGATATTCAAACATTGAACCGCTCCATGAGATCAGAGTCGGTTTTCCTCCATCGACATCAGTCAGCAGACGCCCCAGTGAAAACCAGTGCTTCTGTGGAAGTTTACCCTGTGCTATACCAATATAACTTGTAATTCTTGCCTCCGATGCAAGCAGATCATAAAAACAGGTGTCACATCTGAGATCAGTTGCATTGTACCCGATTGCAAGAAGACTGCTCTCTTTGTCATACAGAAATTCATATTCAATTCCGGAAAATTCACGGCACTGATCTGTAAGGCAGAATATGGAAAGAAGGAGTTCCTCTGCCCTCTCACCTGAAACCTCCAGTTCTTCAAGAACCTGAATCAGCCATAAACATCCGGTATCCGAGAATTCAGCATCAGCACCGGAATTTTCAAGCCACTTAAGCAGCGGGTCTATGCTACTTTTAAGCTGCTGCCTGATTCCTGCAATCTCATTCAGAGTAGGAATCTGATTGTTAAGCCCCTCAAGAGTGGTGCATAAGAGGGAGAGATATGGCATAAGATCCTCAGGAATTTCACTCCAGACAGCATCCGGAGGAATCCCGGCAGAATGCCATGAGATCAAATAATTCAGATCTTTCCTGAAGGACGAAGTCTGTTTTTTTACTGCATCAGCCCACCAGAGAAGATCCTCATCCGTACTGTTAACAAGAGCGTCCTGAATTTCTGAAGCGATTTTGTCAAGTGATGAAAGAAACCTGACTGCTTCTTCTGTCATACAGGGAAAAGATGCTGCAATACCCTTCATTTCATCAATCTTTGACACCACATATCTCCTGGATTCCGCATCAATCCCATTTTCTGCGTTGCCAAGAGCACCGGAAAGCAGAGAGAGAGTATCAGAGAGGCCATCAGAAAATTTATGAGTAAGAATTGCGGAGTCAGGAATCTCAAATAATCCCTGACGCAGCACAAGGAGATGACTGACAAGATTACCACTGTCAACGGTGGATATATATCTCGGAAGGAGTGGCGATAACGTCAGAGTATCATACCAGTTGTAAAAATGCCCCCTGAATCTTTTCAGCTGGCCCATAGTATTCATCGTATTTTCTGTCCGCTCAATCAGGCTGAGAGATGAAATATATCCAAAATCATATGCAGTCAGATTTGCAAGCAGTGAAATACCAATGTCCGTGGGAGAGGTACGGTGAGCAAGGGCTGAAACAGGTTGTTCCTGATAATTATCAGGAGGAAGATAATGATCTTCAGCGGTGATAAAAGTCTCAAAGAAACGCCACGTTTTCCGGGCAACCAGTCTTAAAAATAATTTCTGAGAGAGGGTTATTTCAGTGATTCTGCTGATTCCCGACTGGCTGAGCCACAGGGCAATAACCGGTGAATAAACCCATGCACAGGCAAAAAAAGCAACAAACGGAGATCCAATAATATTACCTGTAATCTGAAGAATGAGCAGTATAATTCCTATAAACGGGGCAGGCCACATCCTGATATAAACTCCTGCAAGACCGGAATTTTTTGCACGGGTAAGCTCATGGTGAGTGGTCCATTCAAGCAGATTACGGTGCGAACCTGCCATCCGGCAGCATGACCTGAGTATTGCATCAAGTGAAACAGATGCCTCATAAGGCAGAAAAAGAAGATTTAGCAGGGGAACAGATATCTGACTACGTATAATTGAAGGAATATCATACAGATGTAACTTCCAGATCTGGTCCGCCGGTTTTCTTATAATCTTCCAGGAGGTCATAATCAGAGGAGGCACCAGGTAAAGTGATACAATAAATACAGTCCAGAAGAGAGGATCATTAAAACTGACCCATGACATTAAAAGAAAAAGCAGTGCTGCCGGAGCCACAATACTCCTTCTCAGATTATCAGATATCTTCCACCGTGAGAGGAGAGATAACGGATTTTTCTGGATTTTTGAGGATTTATCCAGAACATAAGGAAAAAGCCAGGGAAGAATCTGCCAGTCACCCCTGATCCACCTGTGCCTCCGTTTCATATCAGCCAGATAACTGTCAGGATACTCTTCAAACACCTGAATATCACTTACATATCCGGTCCTGGCATAGCACCCCTCAAGCAGATCATGACTCAGAATCAGATTTTCAGGAAACAGGTCCTCAAATATACACGAAAAAACTTTGAGATCATAAATGCCCTTTCCTATGAATGAACCCTCCTTAAAAGCATCCTGATATACATCTGACACTGCACGGGAGTATGGATCAATTCCGGGTTCACCGCCAAAAAGCCAGGCAAATCTGGATATACCTGACTCTGAAAGAGAAAGGGCAACACGGGGCTGCAGAATTCCATATCCTTCCCTGACCATACGGGTAGCAGGATCAAGCACAGGTCGGTTAAGAGGATGGGCAATAGATCCAATAAGCCTGGAAGCACTGTTGCGTGGAAGTTCTGTATCTGTATCAAGTGTTATCACGTACCTGATGTTACTCAGAACATCCCGGTCACCTATAACACGTGAGAAATTTCCCTGACCACCACCGGAGACAAACAAATTAAAAGCATTTAAAATCCCTCTCTTCCTCTCATAGCCCATCCAGACACCTTCAGATTCATTCCAGGTCCTTGACCTGTGCATAAGGAAAAAAGTAGAGGGTTTATCTTCATGATATCTCCGGTTCAGAACTTCAATCCCCGCTGAAATAAGAACAACCAGTTTATTGTCGTCCGGCATCTCCTGAACAGGAGCATTTGCAAGATCAGTAAGCAGGGCAAAGTACAGATTATCATCCCGGTTTGCCAGGTATCTAACCTCAAGGGAATCCAGAAGCGCCGGAATATCAGCAGTTCCGGAAATAATTGTCGGGATTACAACAATTGTTCTCTGATCCTCAGGTATACCTGAAGAATAGTCCATCCTGGGAAACAGGACAGGAGTGAGAATCAGGGTATAAAACCAGTTCATCAGCGCAATTGCAGCCTGACTTACCGGAATCAGAAAAATAAGCATAACAGGCAGAGCAATATACCATTCGTAAGCCGGAATTGCTGAATACGCCAAGAGAGAAACGATGAGGGTTACAGCAGTAATACACGAGAGGTATAAAGTTAAAGCAGACGAGTATAGCCTTCTTCTTAGAATATCAAAGAAAGGCGGAGCATAACCAAGGGCTTCCTCAAGTGTCTCCCTTCCTCCGTCTATAAGATAATATCCCACATGTGATTCACGGAATTTCCCGCCTTTTTCAGCCCTGCTCTCAGCTGCAAGACGGACAGCTTTTTCTGCAACTTCAGATTCATTTAAGCCTCCCTTCTTTGCAGTCTCCTCAATCACATGCCGGTAACGGTCACGGGTCTCAAAATCCATTGCAGCATAAACATCTTCAGGATCACTGCGGAGTACCCCCTCAACAATACTGACTTTTTCAAAAAATTCCCGCCAGTCAATCAGATCAAGAAGACGAAGGCTGTTAATGCTGTTACCAAAGGAGACCTGATCAACAGCCTGTGCCTGAGTCTCCGCATTCACCATCTGCTCTATAGTCAGGTTTCTCTCAGAAAGTCTCTGTTCAATCCATGTGAGCGGAAATGCAAATGATCCGGACTGATCACGCAGTTTCTGTGCCATCTCAGCAACAAAAGCTGTAGTCAGCGGCAGATCTGATTTCGCCATATCTGCAATAAACGGGATCAGACCCTTTGGATCTTCTCTCGCAACTTCAGTCATCCGGTCAACCCAGTGATCCGCAGAATCGCAGTCACGCCTGTTTTCAGAGATTCTCTCAGCAATTCTCCGCAGATTCTCAATCAGAGAGATTCTGAGCATAATCGGAATGGCCCAGATCTCCCCGGTCAGCAGGGGGGCCGCCTCCTGATATGCATCAATAAAAAGAAGAAGAGTCTTATCATCAATTCGCCCGTCGCTATGGGCAATTAACTCTATTGCAATATGATAAATACGTGGAAATCCTTCATAAGGTCCGTTTAAAAGACGGGGGAATTCTCTACTATAACCTTCAGAAAGATGAGAGCGTGCAGTCCTTATCTGTTCTTCAATCAGGTAAAAATTATCAAGAAGCCATTCACCCGCAGGGGCAATCCTGCGGTTGGCTTCATTTGCATCATTCAGCAGTCTGTAAGAATCCAGAAGAACCTTTTCATTATCAGCAAGCCGGGGCAGAAGACTGTCATATCCATTTCCCTTGCCTGTCCTGTATTCAGAGGCTGTTTTTTTTGCATGCCTGACCATATGGTCCCGGCTGTACAGTTCCTCACGAAATGGATCTGCATCAGAATGACTGACATATATCTCTTTATTCTTCTTCCCCAAGAATGCAAATTTATCCCACAAATAAACACCCCCAATAATATTAACCCCGCCAATACAAAGACCAAATTTCCGGATAAAGACACATAGCCCGCCATAAATATCTCAAACCCGAATTTATCAGAACAATTATCCGCATACTCAAAATACAGAATCTTTTATCCCCGGGAAAACATCCGACAATTTGCAGAGATTAATTATCCTTCTTTTATGTGCAGCAGATATATTATATTTTGCAGGGCCGTGTACTGAAAGAATAATTAATACAGATCATGACAATACTCTGCTGTTCTGATAAGAAAGCCACTCATGATCAGGGCCCCACAGATGGTGGATAAAACAGATGTTTCACAGGGGCCATTCATGTATGTGCCGGCCAGGTTTTACCCGAACAGAGACAATGTATGAAACAGTGAGAGTAATTACAGCATATAAACGTCTTATTGTAAAAATTACCGGCAAATACAATCCAGAATAAGAAGAAGGGGGGATTAAAAATGACGATGAAGACAGAATTTGAAAAACCGGAGATCGTTGTGAGCCGCTGCCTTGGGTTTGGTCATGTCAGATATGACGGCAGCATGATCAGAAGTGACGAGGTTGAGGCACTAAAGAAATATGTAAACTTCACGCCGGTCTGCCCTGAAGTTGAGATCGGCCTCGGGATTCCAAGGGCAGTAATAAGAATAATCAGGATAAAAAATGAAGACCGGCTCATTCAGCCCTCAACCGGAAGAGACGTTACTGAACAGATGAATGAATTCTCCGATTCATTCCTCTCAAAAACAGACAAAACAGACGGTTTCATAATGAAAAACAGATCACCGTCATCCGGCATCTCAAATGTAAATGTCTACCCCGGGCCGGATAAATCAAACAAAATAGACAAAAGGCCGGGATTTTTTGGCGGTGCAATAATCGACAGATTCCCGTATTACCCGGTTGAAGACGAAGGCCGGCTTAAAAATGAGAGAATAAGGGAAAATTTCCTCACGAGAATATTCCTCCTCTCAGAACTCAGAAAAACCGAATCAGAAGGGAGTATAAAAGATCTGAGAAATTACCACCACAAAAACAAGACACTTCTTCTCTCATACAGCCAGAGATACTTAAAAATTCTCGGGAACATAACCGCAGAAAACAACAGACCGGATGAAGAACTATTCAGTTGTTACAGAAGAAATCTCCTTTTGGCAACAAAACGGCCTGTTACTTACAAATCTGAGATAAACGCCTTCATGCATGCGTTTGGACAGATATCAGACAGGCTGAATAAAAATGAGAAGGACTACTTCCTGGAAAGCCTCGAATCCTACCGGAAAAATCTCCTGCCGGCAGTGGCGGTGAAAAAGATACTCTTTGGATGGGCATTACCGGATGAAAAATCAGATTTAAAGGACCAGACATTCTTCAGGCCCTACCCTGACGAGTTAACCTTCTACAGGCCTGAAAGCATGCAGAGGGGAAAGGATTTTTCAACAGACTGACTGCCGGTAACCATCCGGAAATATACCGGATTTCCGGCCTTCACATGAAATCAGCCAGACCAAGCTGTTTCTCCGGTGGCTCTCCAAATGTCGAGATTACTGCCATATTCAGCACCTCAACCCTCTGTCTGGTATAAGCAGAGATGTTGTATTCCTCACACATCTTAAGCGACATATTGAGGTATTTTTTCACAGAACCCTCATGAACAGTAGCGATGAGCTTATTACCACATTTAGTGCATTTGCCTGCAAGCGGCATTCTCCTGTAACTGGAATTGCACTTGGTGCATCTGACCTTCTGCTTAGAATATGAATTCAGGTTGCCCATAATATCCCTTATAAAATGGGTGTTCAAAACCCTCTCGGCGACATCATCCTCATCCACAGCACGGATAATTCTGCCCAGTTCAAGCTCAGCTTCAAGCTTTTCAACCATAGTCTGAAGCGTATTATATGAAGAGATCAAAGGTCCGGCTGAGATATCAGTCGTATTATGCGTAAACATAATCCCCTCATACTGTTCAGGTTTACCAAGCCGGAGTTCAACATGATCAACAACCTTCTCGAGATCCTTCGGGTGCACATAATCAAGACCTGCAAGATACAACTCAAGCGGATAGGAAGGACAGGCATCCACATTATGGCTCTCCTTATCAACCTCAGCCGGATCAATCCTCCTTGTCAGAACCAGAGGTGCATCCATTGATCCACCCCTTGTTTCCGGCAGAAAAGACCTTGAAAAGTTGATAAGCCCGTCTAAAAGCAGCATGACACAGTCCTCATCACCGTCACACTGTCCTGTAAAGATCCCGTTTACTTCGACTGTATGATCCTCTGAGACGGTCAGGCAGTAGACATAATCCTCTGCACTGGAAACAGGCTCCTTCTTTACAATCATATCCGGAATCATGACTCCGCCTTCAAAACCGGGAATATAGTCACCCTCCTTTAGTTCAAGGGCCTTAATCTTCCTCTGGTAGTTGAGATCAGAGATAACCATTGAATGATCAGGGGTGACCATGATGCTTTTGCCGCGTCTGGTCTCAAAATAGAGAAGTGTATCAGGTGATTTATGAACGGAAACAGAAGTAACCCGCCTCAGCCTGACATTCCCGCTGATATCAACGGCTCTCACCCAGTACGGCCTTACAGGATCGGAATAATATGTACCCACACAGTCAACGGATTTGCAGCTGACATCAAAATTTTCAAGGACAAATTTCTTTATCGGAAGAGTATCCCATCTCTCACCGTCATAGACTGTAAGCTCAGTCTCGCCCTGAAAGCAGTTCCTCCTCTTTGCCGCATGGAAAAACGGATGGCCGTAACCCACAAGAGCTTTTGTAAAACCTACAAGACGAACCAGAACACCGGCACTGGTATGCGGTGCAAGACCCATAAGAAGTGTGCCGATAAGATCACTCCTCTTTGAGGCATTGTAGTAAGGCTCCAACCCGTAGACCTTCTCAAGCATTTCATCAACAAATTTTGATACCTTGACAAGCCACTCACCACAGTGTTCAGAGACTAAGATATCCTGACATTTAAGTTCAAGAATCTGCTCATCTGATTCAAGGGGCTTACCATAGACATCATGGGTATATCCAAGCTCCAAAAGCCTCTGATAACCAACCCCAATTTCACGTGGAATAATCTGTGTCAGCGGAAGATCGATCATATCATACCGGAGTGTGCCGTCCTTAAAGACATAGAGGTCCTGTTTGGCCCTTAAAATTCCCTTTTCCAGAGCCTCAACACACCTCTCCTTTGACATCAGACCTTTTACACCCTTCACAAGTTTAAGTTCGGTATCACGCATAACAAGTGCCTTCAGTGCCCGGTCATACTCTTCCTTCACATTGATAGTAATAGTCTGTGCACAGACTCCGTCAACCCCGCATACCGGGCATACACCCTTCACAACATCATGCTGACATCTCGGGCATACATAAACCGGCTCGGTATGTGCACCGCATTCGCAGACATTTTTGTACGTCTTAAAACCGCATGAAGAACATCTTCTAAGGCCCACCTCGGCAGTGATAAAACCACCGTCACGGTTATCCCTTGACTTTGCAACCTGCTGAAATGATCTCCTTGAACCACCTTCATCTCCGACAGGATAAAGGACATTGGGTGCAGGATTCATCTTTCTCTCCTTCGATTTGCCCGGCCTGCCCATCCTTCCGCCTATCCGTGTTCCGGCCTTTGACCGGACCTTAAATCCGGAGAGGTAAGAGACAAGTTCAAGGGGATCATCAGGATATTTATCATCCGGAAATTCCTTTTTGTTAAGGTTTTCATCAAGGCCAAGGCATGTGGTAAAGACAGATGCATCTGAGATTACCAGATTTTTGGACTCAACCTTATGGGGCAGGAGCAAAAGCTCCAGCAGATCCTTTGTACGTGCAATATTGGGCAGGGTGAGAGTATCACCGGACATTTCACCCTCTTTTGATACGATCTCCATCAGCTCAAGAATATCCGCCACCGTCAGATCGTCCCAGATATACATAAAATCAGGATGAAGGTATGCTCCGTCAAGTGCCATATCAATGGCCTGTCTGCCGGATTTGGGGCGCTCTTTACCACCTTCAAGTATCCACCATTCATGGCAGTAAGCTGACGGGACAAGCATATGGTTGTTCTCAAGAAACTCGCCGTAGGAGATAAGAATCTCCCCGACATCGAGAATTCTCTCAACACTTCCCCCAAGCTTAACAGCCGTCGGGATATCGTCAATTCTGAGAACTTCTCCGGAATAAAGCCTGACAGTCGGCCCTTCAACTGTATCAACCGGAACAACACCGCAGGCCTTGCCGGGTCTTTCAACCTTCATCTGAGTCCCCACTGCAAGGAAATTGCCGAGCAGATGCAGGCCTGAAGGGTTAAAACCGGCAGCAGCAAACCCGGTATTTCTTGAACGCCCGTATCTCAGCCTGAAACCGCCCGCCCTTAAAGGATAGGAGAAGACCGGTCTGCCACCTACAAGATCACGGATATACTTATCCTTTGGCTTAATTTTACATTTTTTTGCTGAATCATCCTCTTCCTCCTCTTCAGCATCTCCACCCGATGGTGCGGATGAGAAAGACCCGGATACGAGATCATCGAGCCATTCCCACCCTTCCATTTTGACCTTACGGACAGTCTTCTGGATCTTTGGCGCCTTTAATGCAAGACCTTCGGCCACAACAAGACCCATACCGCCCCTTACGGTATTGGTCTCAATCCTCTCAAGATTCCTGTAACCCGATACCTCCACACGCTCTGTAGGTTCACCCTCAACACATACCGGACAGTTTCTTATGATATGTCGCAGCTCATCATCTGATGGCATGTACTGAAGGCTTGAGATGGAGTTGTACTTCTTAATCTCCTCAACATATCTCTCAACCTCCTCTTTTCTCGGGATATAGCGGTTGATACCAAGACCTTTCCTGACATAATCACCGACAAGAACAGAGAGCGCCTGCGCTGTTCCTCCCGCACTTCTGATAGGGCCTGCATAGTAAATCTTCAGATATTCAGTCCCGTCATCATTTTTCCCAAGCGAAATATTTCCTATTCCTTCAGTTGGTGCGGCCACAACACCCTCAGTAAGAAGAGCCATTGATGTTCTTATGGCATGGTCAAGGATCTCCTCCTTCGTTTCCTCACCAAACCTTTTGGCAATGAAATCATCACCTATCTTCAGGGAGACCTCCTCCCTGGACATCATCTCTCCAAGTTCCCTCAGCCTTACGGCAACACCCGGATACCCCAAAAGCGCCTCAACCCTGTCGGCAAGGTCGCTCGCCACCGGAATTTCAACATCAAGCGCCGGGTCGATCCCAACCTTCCTTGCCTGTTTTGCTATTTCGATGGCATTATAGAGGTCATCCTCAAGTGATTTGAAATAACCCTCCATCTCCGGCGAAGCCTGCATGACCATAATATTTGCAGATCATTTCATTAATGTTAGTGCATCCGGCATGAGTACATACACCGGAAAATTAAGAAGACAAATATCTTCAGAAAAAAAGAACAAATATCTATTCAGAACTGTACCGGATATAATACAGCGGTACCGCAAGGGAGAAATTATCAAGATGTTTAATATCAGGGCGTTTTCTATAGGCAAAGGCCATGAAGAGGCAATAAAGACAATAGTAAAACACGGATGTTTCCTTCTCACCGAAGACGGTGAAAAGACTATCGAACTTCCGGAACCGCTGAATATTCACGTAAAAGATCCTTTTGCAGAATATATGATAAGCCCGTACAATATGTTTGGTGAAGGCGCGATGAAACAGTATGTCCATGATCTCCTGCACGGCACTGACAGCGAATTCGCCTACACATACCATGACCGTCTCTTTGATCATCCTGTAAAAGACGGTGAGAAATTCTTCGGGGACGGGGACGGTAAGGGAATTGATCAGATAGAATACATTGTACAAAAACTTAAAGAAGAACCAAATTCCCGGCGTGCACTTGGCATAACATGGTTTGCCCCCAAAGATACGGAATCAAAAAATCCACCCTGCCTTCAGAGAATCCAGTGCCTTCTGCGTGACAATAACCTGAATATGCATGTAGAATTCAGGTCAAACGATATGCTCTCAGCACTTGGTGCAAATATGTATGCCCTTGTAAACCTCCAGAAAATGATTGCAGACAGACTGGATGCCAGAACCGGATGGTACTCACATACATCAGTATCTGCACACATATACCATGAGCGCGACTATGAAGAGCTGAGCAGGTACATAAAAGGGCTTGGCTTAAAAGAAATCCGGACTGATTAAAAAAATTAAAATATTTCTTTCCAAAAAAAAGTCACAATAGTTATTTCAGACCATCCATAGCGATTTCAACTTCTTCCGGCCTGTCTATTCCAATCTTCTGCAGTGTCAGAAGAGCGCACCGGTGCGCAACATCATCTGAAAACTCAATAAATTCACTGAGAGGTTCAATAGCAGGCTTACCAATCTTAATCAGTGCAAGTGAGGCGTAACCCCTCAGTTTTGCATCTCCGGAAACAAAAAATGAAAGCAGTGCTTCAATGGCAGGTTCACCAACAGAACCAAGTGCAGAAGCAGCATATTTCCTTATATCATCATCCTCATTTTCATTCAGAATTTTTATCAGTGAAGGAATAGCCGGTTTTCCGATTAATGCCATCACGTTTGCAGTATACCAGCGAAGATCATTGTTATCAGTCTTCACAAAAAGATCAGTAACCAAAGGCAGACATTCCTCACCCGTCTCTGCCAGAAGAGAGACAGCATTCCTCTTCTCATCAAGGGTTCCGCATTCAAGTGCCTGAATTAAGTCACCTGTACTTTTCTTCTCATCCATAGCAGAGAATTTGATCATCCAGACAGAATAAATATACAGTTTCTGCTTAAGGAGGGTTATATACAAAAAACTCAGGATAAAAAAAAGATCCCTCTTAATATGCAGACAATTATGGGAGAATTAATTAATCTTTGCTGAGAATACCCTATATGATGGTCTCTGAATCATATGGTTTTCAGGAGCCAGAAACCAGGAATGAGAATACATTAACAGTTGAAGCATATATCTCCGGAAAGGTCCAGGGTGTTGGTTTCAGAGCATGTGTAAAAAAAATCGCATCTCACCTTTCACTGACCGGAGAAGTCATGAACATCGAAGACGGCAGAGTATATATAATCGCAACAGGGGAGAACGTAATCATTGAAAAATTTTTATCAACACTGTATGAGTGCCCAAGAGCGCATGTGCGTGAGATAGAATCCAGGGAAACCAGACTTAAAACATTCAGTGATTTTTCAATAATCCGCAGAAGATGATATACTTCCGGATTAAAAATATTCATTCTTTTTAGCACAAATTAAACTACAACGGTTCAGAATGCAGAATTTCTATAACAACAAAAATAAAAATAGCAGCCCCGGATTCAGATTCAGTAATATATTCTGAGAGGGGTTTTTTTAATCAGGTGATCTGCATATGAAGAGACAACCATATCAATTCTCTTCTGATCAATTGACTTATGGAGGCAGTCAGAGAGAACAGAGGTGAGATCCTCCCTTAAATGGCATCTTTTTGTTCCGGTTTCATAATATTCAGGTGAAAGGTACTCCCTGGAAACCCTGAAAACAGCAGAGTCAACCATTCCTGCCTTCAGTGGCCCCATAAGATCATTAATAAGTGAACCACCACCCTCAGACAAAACGCCATAATCAGGATTCATATACGAACCTGCAACAGAGACACTGACATTGCCAAAAAGCATAGCATATCCAATAGAGAGCATGGCATTCACCGGATCATTATGGGGGCGTTTTGTCCGTCTCTTAAAACCATGAATAGGATTCAGACCCCTTGAAACAACCTCATAATACATATCAGAGATCAGTCTCTGAAGCCTGCGCAGTTCATCAATTTTTACGAGGTACTCAACATCTTCAAGAGACTTTAAGAACAGTTCATATTCTCCTTCATAAAAGAGGACTCTGCCGGCTTCCTTCATAACCTCATCAATAAGATTCATCTTCGATTTGACTGAAGAACGGAGGATCTCAGAGGCTGCATGATATACAGGTGTTTTCCTCTGTAAATTCTCCATCTCACCGCAACTGCTTTCCCCATAAGGATGAAGGATGCCAAGAGGAGATGCATCTGCGTCAAAAAAAGAGATTGAGGAATTCTGTTTAAGAAGATGTGATACTGCGGAAGTATGCAGATTATGACCACCCACCAGAAGAAGATGACCAACCTTTTCAAGAGGAATCTCCCTGAAATCACTCTTCTGACGGATAGAAAGGGTTGTGGACGAGGCTTTTATATGAGCTCCGAATCCAAAAACCGAGTGCCAGGGTATTGTAATATCTTCCATAATCCTCAATTTCCACAATTTAATTGTATCCTTTTATATCTGACCTGCCAGATTGATTAATTAATCGTTTATACCCGGAGTTATCATGGAATATAATCTGCATGCTGCATTAATGCAGCCATAATTCAGACATAAAGTATAATATCCATTTATTCCGGTAAAAACCGGGATTAAAAGGATTATAGCCTTCAAAAACCAGACCAGTGACTAAAAATTCAAGTCATAAAAGATATATCAATATTTAACTAATTATCTTCTGATGAACAGAAAGGTTTATGGAATACTTCTTATTCTTTTAGCTGTGGCAGCAGTTGCATTTTCCGGATGTACCGGAAATACACCTGCTGAAACCGGAGATTCCGGACAGTCAGGCACTGTAGTGGAAAAAACAGTCTATACAGTTGGTATTGACGGTGAATATCCTCCTTACTCACTCATTGACAAAGACGGCGGTGCAACAGGATTTGACGTTGAATCAATCGAGTGGATTGCTGACGACATGGGCTTTGAAGTAGAGATAAAGCCTATTGCATGGGATGGCATCATACCTGCACTTCAGGCAGGAAAGATCGATATGGTCTACTCCGGGATGACAATTACAGATGAGAGAGAAGAGATGGTAAACTTCTCAATCCCATACCTGAAGATCAACCAGTCCGTTGCAGTACATAACGACAATGAATTTACCCTTGACCAGTTTAAGGCAGGCGAACTTGTCATAGGCGCACAGAGAGGAACAACAGGACAGATCTGGGCTGAAGAAAATCTTATTGAAACAGAACTCATTCCAAAGGATAACCTGAAACTCTATGACAACTTCCCGCTTGTTATTGAGGACCTCAAGAACAAGAGAATTGACGCAGCAATCTATGACAGACCGTCAATGGTTGCAGCAATTGAGGACAAGCCAATCCACATAACAGGTGAGATTGATACCGGTGAAGAGTATGGTGTCGCAATCAGGAAGGACGACGCAGAACTTCTTGAAACAATTAACACCGGCCTTGCAAAACTTCACAAGGACCAGAAGTGGACAGAGCTTAAGAACAAATACGGTCTTTAACCGTAAAAAAACAAATTTAACTCTTTTTAAATTAATATCAGA
>Ga0272443_10003499_pt1 | contig 18441 bp, 15 predicted proteins | sample SSMAcet12_FD_193581 | JGI IMG/M metagenome (GOLD analysis project Ga0272443, IMG submission 193581) | Marine sediment archaeal communities from Little Sippewissett salt marsh, Falmouth, MA, United States - SSM-Acet-12 | ecosystem: Environmental > Aquatic > Marine > Wetlands > Sediment ... | reverse complement strand
TTATGGGGATTCCATAAACACTTCCTGTTCGTAGCCATATCCAGATTGATCGACCGACAAGACCGGGTCTTGGTTCCCGTCCTTTCAGCCTTTGTCGAGGGGCTTCAGCCCTTGCGTATATTTGCCACATCCTCAAGTTCTGCCCTCCATCTTCTCTGCCTGTCTGCACACAGGCAGGGCGGAGCCGACTTGCGTCATCTCCGCAGAAACGCACCAAGTTAGCCTGGCGCACCACCTCCCCCCCGTAAGAGGAAAACGATAATTGTTACTTTATTAAGATAGTGGAGGGTTTTATCGGGATTATTTATCCGGTTCCTCCCACTTTCCGACTTCCACCACAAGTCGGAAAAAAATAGGCAACGTAATTTTACTATGAGAGTTCGCTCTTTACCCTCAAATCATTCCTATGGAACCAATGGGCCGGACGGGATTTGATCTTGGGAAAATCTCAGATTTTCCCGACCTGCAACTTCCGAGACGCAAGCGAAGCTCGGAAGTTCCAGGACCAAGGTTCAAATCCCCGTGACCGGGATCCTATTTTTAATTACAAATGATGATAGACAATAGGATAGTGGACCGGTCGGGAGGAGCAAGTCGGAGACTGTCCTTTTAAAAAATCAGCGACTTGCGACTATGACCAAAGGAGAGTAACGATGAATAATTGGTTTACCTTTGGTCTACAGACCGGTCCATGACTAATATTACTATATAATTAGAATGGACCGGTCGGGATTTGAACCCGAGGCCTCTTGCTTGCGAAGCAAGCGATCTACCGAGCTGATCTACCGGCCCACACTTTGGCAAAAAGGGGAGGGGTGCCCCCTAATTAAATATATCTCAGTCCCCCGCCCTCTATTCGGTATATGCATGTTAGGCCCCCATTATGTGATATACAGGAGGTTCACTCCCCGCCACCTGCAGCCTTGATTATCCTCTTGGAGATGGTTGGATTGATCCCGTCTATCATCATCAGGTCCTGAGGGATGGCCTCCTTGAGCTCCTCCCTGGTCCTGTATCCCATGTCGTAGAGGCCCTGCGCCCTCTCCTCGGATATGTCAAAATCCATCATGAAGGAAAGCACCAGCTCGTCTCGGTCCGATGTATCCCTGGGTGGGAGTTCAACGGTCCCCCCCTCCTCTTCCACCACTGCCTCCCCGGGTTCATCCTTCTTGACACCGGAGAAGAGTCTCTTCCAGAAGGGTATCTTCTTTTCCTCCTCACCCTCGTCGAGGACCATCTCATCTCCCGGTTCCTCCTCGTCCTCCGGGGGTTCCTTCCTCTCTTCAAGTGAGGGGGCCTTTTCGAACCCTTTCTTCTCCTCCACCGCCTCCGCATCTTTCTCCTTCTCCTCTGATCCTTCCTTAGGCTTGAGCAGTGGGGTGCCCGGCTTCTTTTCGGGTCCGGGGAGGGATTCCTTTACGGGCCGCTCCCTGCTCTTTTTTACATCCTCAGGGAGTGATATCTTTCCGAACCCTGTCTCCTCGTCCTCCAGGGAGACCCAGGTCCTCCTGTGTGCCTCGCTTAGCCTCTGCCTCAGGTCCTCCTTCAGGGGCCCTCCCACTTTGTAATCTATGAAAGAGCCGATCCCGACGAATAGGCCCCATCCGAACCCCCCAAGCAGGAACCCGCCCAGTGCACCCAGCAGTATCCTGGGTATGTTCCGCAGGAAAGCATCGGAGATGCCGGCCGTTGCTCCCTTTCCCCTGACGATCTCTAGGTGCATAAGCTTCTTGCCGAGGGTCCTCCTTCCGCCGGACTCCAGCAGCATGAAGTAGAGGGTCGATATCACTATCGATACCACGGCGTATAAAAGAGCCTGCAGGAAGATGTTGGGGGCCTCCGGAAGCGGGGCATTAATATTATCCGCATAGGGGCCCACTGCCATTAACAGCGGATTGCCGCTCATCAGGGCGGCTATTATGACGAAACCCACAAGTAGCATTACGGAAAAGACGATGATGGCGTCGATAAACAGCGCGATGCCCCTCCTCACCCAGTTCTCCCTGAGATCGTATCCGTACGTGTCGTAGACCGCATATTTAGCCGTTTGAAGACCCCCGGAGGTTGCATCCTCCTTAAATATCAATGGCTATTAACCTTTTTCTCCCGGTCAAAGCCGTCAGCAGTGTCACTTTGGGCCTTTCCGTTCAGCACCTGCTTTTACATGGAAAGTCTTTAATCCATAACCCATATTATGCAGGGGGCTGAGCCATGGAGAGACCCTTCTTCACCATATCGGACCTGAACCTCGATGGAAAATGCGTTCTGATGAGGATCGATATCAATTCCCCGATCAACCCCGATACGGGCGAGATACTCTCAATGAAGAGGATAGACGAGCATGCCAGGTCCATTAGGAGCCTCCCCCCCTGCAAGCTGGTCCTCCTTGCCCACCAGAGCAGGCCGGGAAAGAAGGATTTCACCACGCTCAGGGAACATGCGAGAGCCCTTTCCCAGGCTGTCGACAGGGACGTAAGGTACGTCGATGATCTCTTCGGTAGCACGGCCCTCAAGGCGATAGGAGAGATGAAGATTGGCGACATAATCCTTCTCGAGAACACGAGATTGTACTCGGAGGATGTCAGCCTGGGCGACGCTCTGTTCGAGACCCAGGAGAAGTCCCACATAGTGAGGGTCCTGTCGGAGGTGGTCGATGTTTTCATAAATGACGCCTTCTCCGCCCTGCACCGCTCCCAACCCTCACTGACCGGGTTCTGTGGGTTGGTCCCATCCGGTGCGGGCCCCCTTATGGAAAGGGAGCTCAATGCCCTCTCCAAGGTCATGGACAACCCGGAGAGGCCATGTATGGCAATACTGGGCGGTCTTAAGGTGGACGATTCCATAGGTGTGGCGGAGAATCTGCTTGGGAACGGAGTCTGTGACACAATACTCACCACCGGTGTGGTGGGGAGCTTGTTCCAGTGGGCCGACGGTTACGACCTGGGGACCGTGAACGTCAACTTCATAAGGCAGGAGCTGAAAAGTGCTGATTCCCTGGTGGAAAGGTGCAAAAAGATACTCAAGGGGCACCCGGGGAAGGTGTTCTATCCCAGCGATATGGCAATGAACGTGGATGGGCAGAGGGAGAGGATAACCCTGGCCCAGCTGCCTGCAAAGGCACCGATTTACGATATATCCATTGATACGATAGTGAAGTACTCCATGATGATACAGGGGTCCAGGACGATAATCGCCAACGGTCCGGCGGGGGTTTTCGAACTGGAGGAATTCAAGGAGGGGACCCTTGAGATCTTCAGGGCGATAAACGATTCCACGGCATTCTCCGTGATGGGCGGAGGTGAGACGAACGCCATCGTCAAACAGGAGAAGCTGAACAACATAGACCATGTCTCCACCGGTGGGGGTGCCCTGATCAATTATCTCTCGGGGAAGGAGATGCCCGTGATAACGGCCCTGAAGAACTCCAAGGAGCTCTTCAGGGATGAGATATGAACCCCTTGCGGAGGCAAATATATATATCCTCCCGGATTCAGCAGAAAAAAGGATGCCACCGTAGCCTAGCCTGGTTGAGCGGCTGATTCGTAATCAGCAGGTCGTGGGTTCGAATCCCACCGGTGGCTCTATCATATCGAATCTCATTAGCTGATAGTTTAGATATGATACACCGGTTTTGGGATCCGAACCTCGGTCCTGGAACTTTCGAGCTTCAACTTTCCTCGAAAGTTGCAGGTCAGGGAAATCCTGTAAGGATTTTCCAAGATCGAATCCCACCGGTGGCTCTTTTGACTTTTGCATCATTCATTTGGGATCGAAAGTCAAAAGTTCGCAAAATCTCCATTGATACAATGTTGGTTCTGATTTTGCTGAACCTGGATGCGGTCAGTGAATGATCGTCATCATTGCATCCAGTAATATTGGTTCTCATCAGTTTTAATTGAAAATATGATCCATCGGTTTTTCAGATCCGAACCTCGGTCCTTGATATTTGGTGCTTCATTTTCGGCAAATATCAAGGTGCGTCAAACCACTTAAGGGGTTTGACTGCATCGAATCCCACCGGTGGCTCTATCATTTTGCGGATTCTTGAGGTTATGAATCTGATAACAGGGATCTTAAGCCGTGACATCTGGAGTTTCACGCCAAGGCTAAAAATGTTTGGACCGGCCACTACTCCTCCGAGAGGAGTGAGTTTTCTCCCTTCAACTTTCTGAAGATCATAAAAAGAATGATCAAGATGATCGAGGTCAGGAATACAACGGCCACCACCATCACCAGCGTGGTCGGTCCTCTTTCACCCTCCCTGTCAAGGGTACTTTCCGACAGGTCGAGTTCCACCACCCCCTTGGGCCCCACATAAGAGCTTCCTGAAATGGAGGTGTAGCCATCCTTTGATATCCTCCAGTCGAAGGACCCGTGACGGACCTCCAGGGAGAAGGAGCCGTTTTCCCCGGTCTCTGCCGTGTAGCTACTTCCACCTGATGTCCCTATCTCAACGGTGGCCCCCTCCACCGGATTTCCACCGCTGTCCAGGACCACACCCGTGACCGTCCCCGTTTTCACAACGGCGATGGTGAGATCATATCGATGAACTCTTTCTCGTCTATTATCGTGATGTTTTTCTTCTTTGCTTTACTCAGCTTGGAACCGGGGTTCTCCCCCACGACCACGTAATCCACCTCATCGCTCACAGAGGAGGCAACCCTCCCTCCCAGTCCTTCCACGAGCTCCTTCGCCTCCTCCCTTGTATAGTTCTCCAGCCCTCCCGTGAAGAGGAAGATCTTGTTCTCCAGATCTCCCTCCCTTCTTACTGCTTTCATATTGAGACCCAGCTCCTTCAGCTCGGAGATGACCTCCCGGTTGCTCTCCTCCCCGAAAAAGGATGATATGCTATCCGCCACCACACCCCCTATGTCGTTTATCTCCATCAGCTCCTCGGACCTGGCCTTCATGAGCGAATCCATGTCCTCGAACCTATCGGCCAGCAGCCTCGCCGTGCTCTCCCCCACATGAGGGATACCAAGCGCGAATATCAGGCGGGAAAGGGGTTTCTCCCTGCTTTCATCTATGGAGGAAATCAGGTTCCCCGCCGACTTTTTTCCGAACCTCTCCAGGGAGACCAGGTCCCACCTTCTCAGCCTGTAGATATCGCTGATCCTTTTAACGAGTCCACGGTCCACCAGAAGGTCCACGGTCTTTCCCCCCAGCCCCTCTATGTCGAGGGCGCCCTTGGACCCGAAGTGCTCTATGGTCCTTTTCAGCTGCGCGCCGCAGGAGAGGCCCCCCGTGCAGCGGTGGTACGCGCCGTCCACCACGACATCGGAGCCGCATACCGGGCAGGTCCCCGGCATCCGAAACTCCTCCTCTTCTCCCGACCTCTTTCCCTTAAGGACCCCGCTCACCTCCGGGATCACATCCCCCGCCCGTTTCACTTTCACGTGGTCCCCCTTCCTGATATCCATCTCCCTTATGAAGTCCAGGTTGTGCAGGGTAGCTCTAGATACCGTTACACCGTGCACGTCCACAGGCCTCAGAAGGGCCACTGGCGTAAGTTTTCCGGTCCTTCCCACCTGGACCATTATATCATCGATGATCGTCTCCTCCTCCCTCGGGGGGAACTTCACCGCCACCGCCCACCGGGGGGATCTGGACCTGGTACCCAGCACACGGTGCAGTCCCAGCTGGTCAACCTTGATCACTATCCCGTCTATCTCGTATTCCAGCTCATCCCTCTTTTCGGCCATCTCCCGGTGGTAATTCCTTACATCGTCGACCCCGTCCGCTTTTCTTATGTTCTCGTTTACCCTGAACCCCCATTCCTTAAGGATACCTAGGGCCTCCCAGTGGGTGTTTACGGGCAGTTCCGACTCATCGGGGACCAGTATCTCGTAGAGATATATCGTAAGCGGCCTCTCGGCAGTCTCTCTGGGATCCAGCCGCCTCAGCGAACCGGCGGCGGCATTACGGGGGTTCGCCATCGGTTCCAGCCCCTTCTCGATCCTCTCCCTGTTGTAGCTCTCGAACTCGGAGAGCTCCATCAGGACCTCCCCTCTGACGGCTATCAGGTCCGGAAGGTCCGCTTTTTCCTTTCTGAGGACCAGGGGGACGGCCTTTATCGTTTTTATGTTGCGTGTGACATCCTCCCCTCTGATCCCGTCGCCCCTGGTGGAGCCCCTGACGTATTCGCCCTTCTCGTAGATCAGCTCCACGCTGAGGCCGTCCATCTTCGGCTCCAATACATAACCCGGGTCCTTCTCGCCGGTGAGGTCCTCCACCCTCTTCATCCACCTCTCGAGATCATCAATGGTGGCCGTGTCGAGGCTGAGCATGGGCCTTGTATGCTCCACCACCCCCAGCTCCCTGGCAGGTTCCGCACCGACCCTCTGAGTGGGGGAATCCTCGGTGACAAGGTCGGGGAACTCCCCCTCGAGCCTCTCTAGCTCCTTTCTCAGCCTGTCGTACTCCGAATCGGATATCTCGGGACGGTTTTCCACGTAGTAGAGGTGGTCGTGGTACCTGATGATCCCTTTCAGCTCCTCTATCCTTTCTTTCGCATCTTCCCTGTCCATCGGGGCACCACCTTCAACGCATCACTTTCCAAGGGCCCTCAGTAGCTCCTTTTCCGATCGGGTGTTCATTATGTCATCGGCCGTCGCCCAACCCCTTCTTGCGGTGGAGACACCCAACTGAATGTACCCGAGGTGCTCCCTCATGTGGGCATCGGTACCTATTGACAGCCTGACACCGGCATCCAAAGCCCTTTTGACGTTATAACCGTTGAGGTCCAGCCTCTCGGGGAAGGCGTTGACCTCCATAATGGTTCCCGCGTCCGAGGCGGCCTCGAGGACCCTGTCCAGGTCCACGTCGATCGGTTTTCTCTCCTGTATCTTCCTCCCCAGAGGATGGGCCAGTATGTGGAGATCACCGCTGGAGACCGCGTTAACCAGCCTTTCCGTCATCTCCTTCCTATCCATCCTGAAGGCCGAATGCACGGCGGCGAGCACTATCTCGGCCTCCTCCATCAGCTCCTTTTCCACATCCAGTGAGCCGTCCTTTCTGATATTCGCCTCCACACCCTGTATGATCCTGAAGTCAAGCTCATCCTCGATCCTCGCGATCTCCTTTTTCTGCTTCCTGATCCTATTCAGGTCAAGGGCGTTCGCCACCCTTATCTCTCCCACGTGGTCGGTGATGACAGCGTACTCGTAGCCAAGCTCCCTGCAGCGGGAGGCCATATCATGCAGGGTGTCCTTCCCGTCGCTCCAGGTGCTGTGCATCTGGAGGTCGCACCTTATGTCCTCAATCCCTACAAGGTCCGGCAGTCCCCCATCCGCCGCAAGCTCTATCTCGCCGTTGTCCTCCCTCATCTCCGGCGGTATCCAGTCCAGGCCCATACCCCGGTAGACCTCCTCCTCGTTCCTACCCGCTACAAGCTTGTCCCCCTTGAAAAGGCCGTACTCGCTCAGCTTCATGCCACCCTTCCGGGCTATTGTCCTCAGGTGGACGTTGTGCTGCTTGCTGCCGGTGAAGTACTGGAGGGCCGACCCGTAGCTTTCGTCCTCTATCAGCCTGAGGTCCACGTTGATACCCGAATCCAGCCTGACGGAGCTCTTCTTCTTTCCCCTTGCGATCACCTTTTGGACCTGCTCCATGGATACGAACAGCTCCATCACCTTCCCCGGGTCCTCCGAGACCGCCAGTATGTCTATGTCACCCACGGTCTCCCTCTTCCTCCTGAGCGAGCCGGCGACCTCTAACCTGCTGCAGTGGTCACCCAGGGCGGAGATCAACCGGTCGGATTCGAAGATCGCGTAACCGAGCAGGAACCGGTCCCTTGCGTTCTTTGCGAACTCTATGTTCTCCAGTATCGTCTTTTCGGTCTTCTCGCCGAACCCCTCGATCCCGGCGATTCGTCCCTCTTCCGCGGCCTCCTTCAGGTCCTCCAGGGACCTGATCCCGAGCTCCTGGTAGAGCTTCATCACCTTCTTGGGGCCCAGGCCCTCGATCGATGTCAGCTCGTCTATATCGACGGGCAGCTCCTTTTTCAGCTCCTCGTGCTTTTCTATCCTGCCTGTATCCAGGTATTCCACTATCTTTGCCGCTATGTTCCTGCCTATCCCGGGTATGCCCTCCAGCTCCCCCCTATCCCTGATATCCTCTACGGGCTCCCCCAGTGAGCGTATGGTCTGGGCGGCCCTCCTGTAAGCCCTGGGTTTGAACCGGACCTCCTTCATCTCGTATATGTCCGCGATATCATCCAGCAGTCGCGCGACGTTTAGATTCTCAGCCATGTGGACCGACCCTTGCAAATTCCGGTAACGACCATTCCCGTATGTACCTCTTACTTTTTTCTTTTATTTTGGGACCCCATTCAAACGATCTGCGCATCCCAATGGGGAAAGGTAGTCTAATAGTGATAATGTGTAATTCCGGATCGTTAACAGGGGAACATACGTCAGTGCTGAGATACGATGGACCCCATGTCGTCGATCAGAAGGTATTCCAGTATCAATCTGTATTCGAAATCCGTTATCATATCATCCGATATCAGGTTCTCCTCGATGAAGGACTTCAGTTCAACCCTGTCCCTGAAATTGCCAATGGCGAAAAGCGGCCGCTCCCCGGTGGTGTAGTAGACGGTGTAAAGCTGCCCTAATTTCACAAGGTGGTCCTTGAGGTTGCTCATCCTGATCCCCTGCTTTGGCCGGATGGAGAAGATCACACCGAGGGGATCTCCCAACTTCTCGGGGTCCACATCGGCTGAATAACCTGTGATGTATCCCTCGTTCTCCAGTTTATCGATCCTGTATTTTACCCCGTTCTCGCTCATCCCCACCTCTCTTGCCATCTCCTTCAGGGTGGCCCTCCCGTTGCGGATGAGCATACGGAGTATATTCCTGTCCTTCTCGGAGAGGTCCACGATATCACCATTGATACCTTCTTTTACCGGGTGTTAAATGTTTCTCCGGTATCTGACAGAACATACTACCAACAGTAATTGTCCCAAGGGTGGCCTGTGGTCGCTTTCCTGCACAACACCAGAATATGGGGTGGTCGACCTGTCCGATACTATGTTGAGCACAGGTGCGAGTTCCAGAGGTTTTCCGACAGCCTTCGGTATATCGAAGACCCGCCATCATGATCGGGTTCATCCTCTGTCCTGTTCTCATCGGTGGATGTCAGCTCGCCGATCATCTCCTCGTTCAGCACCCAGTAGTGGTTCTTCCACACCCTGCCGTCCTTTATGTGCTTCTCGGTGATGTCCATCTTGAGAAGGTCGTGCCTCTCCATGAAATAGAGGACCCCCCTCAGGCTCGGTTCGACATCGTCATCATCTATTCTGTTCTTCTCATCAATGAGTTCCCAGATGTTCTCCATCAGCTTTTCCAGTTCGGTATCTTCGGGCATTTCGAGTACGCTTCTCATGGCGTTCTCGAGCCCCGTTCTAAGGTCGTTTTCCATCGGTATTCCCCGTGGGGACCAAATGGCTTGCATTTGATCCCGCTTCCAATTATAGTTCGTTCTCGGAACTATAAATAATTTGGGCAGAAAATCGAGTTTTCCTCAAACATCATATAAATACCCTCGTATTTTATCAGAAATACCGAACTCCTTTTTGTTATATCCGATTATGGAGGGTATTATCACCGTTCTAAAACAGGCAATATAAAGACTTATTGATTTATTTATTGGTCAACCCGGAAAGGATTTAAATTTCTCCGCGAAGATATGAACATTAGCCATATGGAAATACGCCCGGACAAGGTCGAGAATCCATATTGGGACCGGTGTTTCAACCCTCCTTCCTGATCGTGGAACTCACCCTGTAGAGGCAGTACTCCACCGGAAGTATGTCATCCAGTACCGGTCCTAGAGGGTCGTAGAAGGAATTGAAACCCTTACGCGGTATGACATCCGTGTCCCTGGTCCCTTCCGCCACCACCATGATCCGCTTCATTATCTCCATCATATCCTGCCGATTAGAACCTTGATCTTGTCACTATTATAGTTTTGGGTTTGTCAGGCTGATCAGCGGTTCGCGATCGGCATGAACTGCTGATCCACAGTGGGATGATCATATCTCCGATAGAGCGGATGCCCGATCATATGAGGTGTTCTTTCCTTTTCCTCAACCAGAGCAGGTACGTAAGGGCACCTATCTCGAGCACGTCCTCCTCTGTCCCCCTTCGCTCCGATTCCTTGTCGCCCATGTACACTATCACCCTGTCCCTGAGGGCGTCCTCCACGTGCTCGAGCGGATACTCCTCGAGTATTCGCCTGTGGTCATCCAGGTCCCTATGCAAACGCTCCTCGAGCGCCCCCGCGTAGGTAGGGACCTCCTTTAGCATCATCTTCTCCGACTCATCTTCCACCGGATCCTCTCCCTTCCATCGTTACCTACTGTGTTTCAGATCTCCGTCTCACCGGTCCAGAGACCGTGTATGTTGCAGTAGGATTCGGCGATCACGGTCCCCTTCTTCTCCGTTTTGAACCTGGCTATCACATGGGGGTCCGTATAGATCGTGCTTGTGTCGGGCCCCTTCACGGATGCCCCGTGGGCACCGAACCTGTGCTCGCCCACCACGTAGGGGAACTTCTCCCCCTCGGGGAGGAACATCAGCCTGATGTATTCGATGTGATGTTCCGTCTTGTTCGGGTGGGGGATCTCCTTTCCAACAACGGCCTCGACCTCCACCGTGTTGTCCCCAAGTCTCTTCACCTCAAGCACGGGAACGTGTTTTTCGTTCTTCCAATCGGCCTTCTGAAAAAGCTCCTTTATCTCTGCCATATAGTCCACCTTTCTTTGTACGTTATCCTGTTCCTTTTGACCTAAACCTGTCAGATTTAATAATCTTCTCCCTTATTGCGGGCCCCCCCCGACTGCAGGGTGATCATGCCCCTCGAGCATGACCTCCCTGCGTGAACGGAGGGGCATGGGAAGGGGGATAGAGAGAATAAGAGTACCCCTCCGCTTCACCGTAAGGTCCTCTGATGCCCTCTTCACAGCTTTTCCCAGGTCAGGCTGTTCACGTTCTGCATGGTCTGGTCAAGAGCAAGCTTGACCTGGTACGGGTGGGCATTGTTCTGCTGGGCAAGGGCCCTCATCTGCTGGGCCTCCTGCGGATCCATCTGGGGCGGCTGATTTGGGGCCACTGCCGGGGTGACCTTTATTATCAGCGTCTTATTGTCATGGGCCGCGATAACGTCCACCGGGTTGGGGACGTTCTCGCTGGTGTTCACCTGGCTCCAGCCCTTGTTCTTCAGCTGCTGCTCCACCATTCTCTTTCCTAATTCCTTAATGTCGTTCGGGTTCATGTTTTCATATCCCTTGTGGTCATTTCTTCCTGTAGATGATATCTCCACCTGAGGTGTATAAATAGTTTATCATCTGGAATGGACAACTGGGGAGATGATGCTTTTTTCCTACCCGAACCGCTCTCCAGTACGGGGGACCTGGGCCTGGGATAGCCCCTGCATTCCCACCGAAGCTGCTGGAAGAGCAGGGTTCTCCCCATCGGCTGTCGCGGTTTTCATCCCAGGGCCCGTACCAGGCGGTGCCGACCGCTCAACCGCTGGAGTGACCGCCTGGGTCCCGGCAGGTGCGTCGGGCAGACCCGGGTGTACCTGCCCGGGAGGGGCCCCCTGCATGGCAGGGTATGGCCCCTGGAACCCCCTGAAACCCTGGGGAGGCAGAACCGCCTGTGTCTGGTTCCTTCTTCTGACAAGTATGAGCATTATGGCCACTACGACAAGGAGGAGGAGTACCAGACCTATCAGAAGGACAAGGAGGATGGGGTCGATCCCGCCCTCTTCTTTCTCCGCGGGGGTTACATTGCCGTCCCCGGTCCCTCCGCCGTTTGGCACCTTTTCGGTAAAACTGACCGTGAACAGAATGGCCCCCTCGTTACCCACCAGGTCCACCGCTCTTATCTCGAAGGTATAGTTGCCCGCCAAGATCCCCGTGGTGTCCCATTCCAGGCTGAAGAAGCCGCCGTTTAGGGCTTCCGTCAGGTTCCACGACTCAGCTCCCGCTGAAATAATGAGCGATGAGACCCCGTACCTCTCCGACACGCTCCCGTTTATGTAGACCGTGTCTCCCGCGGTGAACTCCTCACCATCGGTCACGTAGGAGTAGATGGTGGGTGCCTCATCATCGATCGTGAAGGACCCGAAGGCCTTCGTGGAAAGACCAACCGAGTCCTCCGCCTCGACATGGTACTCGTGCTTTCCCGGTGAGAGGGTGGAGAGGTCCACCCCCATCTCCCATCTTCCGTCGTTGAGCTGTCCGACAACTGTCCTTTTACCGTCCAGGACCAACCTCACATCGTTCAGACCGTACCGGTCCTGTACTGACGCGGTAACGATGAACGTTCCCCTCGGTGCCAGCAGTAAATCCGATGCGGGGGACGTTATCTCGACGCCGGGGGGCGTCCCGTCGATGATGATCCCAAGATGCGAGCTGTTCCGGTTTCCCTCGGAGTCCTCCGCTCTTACCTCTACTTCATGCTCCCCCTCCGGCATGGTGGCGGAATTGAGCTCCAGGCTCCATCGGCGGCCCCTGTCGGGTACCGATATTCGGGCCGCTCTCTCACCGTCCATGTACATGTCCAGGGATATCAGCTCCACGTTGTCCGAGGCCTCCCCTTCGAATTCCAGGGGGTCCCCGGACCTGAACAGTGTGTTGTTCTCCGGGGACATTATGGTGACCACGGGAGGCACGATCTCGGTCAGATAGAAGGAGACGGAGAAGTCATCGGAATGACCTGAAGGGTCCCATGCCGTGACAAGGATATCGTGATCGCCAATAACGAGGTCCAGGGTATCGAGGGACCAGGACCAGTTGCCGTCGACGATTGATGAGGTGATGTCCTCCGGTGTCCCTCCATCCAGGGATATGGTGAGCTCCTCTATGGTATAATCATCCGAGCAGGGCCCCCATACGGCCATCGGTTCCCCCTGGACCAATACCTCGTCATCGCGGGGGGCCGTTATTGCGACCTCGGGCGGTATGTGGTCCTCCACAAGTATCGAGATCCCATTCCGCACCGATTTACCCTCATCGGTAACCGCCCTGACCTCGATGTTGTGCTCCCCCTCGGATAGAGGGGTAGTGTTGAGGGTAAAGGAGAATCGCGTCCAGTCCCCGGAAACATCGGTTGCTTTAAGCCATTTTCCGCCGTCGATCCTCCACTCGACCTTTTCCAGTCCGATGTTGGAATGGGCGCCGCCCGTGAACTCGACCTCATCGGTATGGGTTATTCTGGCCCCGTCATCGGGGGAGCTGAGGAGAACCACGGGCAGCGAATAGATGGTGACGTTGAAGTTGACCAGCTTCTCGGTGTTGAGGCATCCCATGTTGGAAAGGATGAAGTGTTCCTCACCCGTCAGGTAGGAGATCAGTGTGCCCGATGAGACGCTCTCGTTAATCTCGTAGGCCGAAAAATCGGAACCTGACATACATTTCATGTGGTTCTCCCCGTCGGTGAGATAGAGGTCCAGCACGCCGCCGGTATCCGATCCCATCGTGAAGGTGTTCTCCGTGATCAGGTTCTTCCCGTGAAGGTAGGCCCGATCCACCTCGAAGTCGATGCGTATCAGGTATTCACCGTCATCAAGGCCCCCTGTAATTCTGGATGCGGCCGGCCTGCCTATATTGTCGGGCATACGGAAGTTGTGGGCGTAGGATGCCCCAATCTGGCTGCCGGAGACCACCTGGGTCACCTGGATATTTCCCCCGCTGTCGGGGGGATCGTTCCCCAGGGAGCTGGAGGAATGCCCCCAGAAGTTCCTGCTGTCCCCTATGTCGAACACCATCTCCCCGTTAGTATCCGTGTGGCCCCATGTGGAGATGGTGAGGTAATCCGGGTCGTAGTAGCTCTCCGTGGCCAGCATGACGGTGGCACCGTCCACCGGCCTCCCCGAAGGATCGAGGACCCTGGCCCTGAAAGTGGCGGTATCGGAGTAGTTGCCGGTGACCATCTGAACATGATCGTCCCCGCGCCAGGAGAATACGGTGGACAGCTCCTTTCCCCAGCTGCCGGGAAAATCCGCGTCGTAGTTGCCGAAATCATCGATGACGGAGCCCCCGTCGGACCAGTAGTTATCCCACTGGTGCCATCCCCTCTCCCAGAACTCTATCCATACATGGTCCTCGCCGGTGTTCAGGACACCCCTTGCGGGTATGAGGCAGGCACGGGCCGCGGCAATTGTCAGGTCCTGCAGCTCCCCGCAGTTCCCGTAATGGTTCCTGGAAATCCTGACGGGCTGCACCGAACGTTCGGGGTTCCTGCCTATCCGCTCTCCCTCCTCCCTGACGTTGAGGGGCAGCGTCTTGCCAACCCAGTTCGATATCTTCTCGATGGCGTGGTCCCTGTAATCAAAAGGCCTGCGGTTCCCGGTGCCGTTGTTGAGATATCCCGCGGGGGAATGGTAGGATTCCCCGTTCCACACGGTGTCCACACCGCTGAGGACCTCCCTCAGAAGCGGGGGGGTTGCGTTCTTGGGGTACAGAACAGTGCTTGTTGCCGTGTCGGGGGGATAGCTGCTGTCCGCGTGGTTGAAGAGGTGGTCCCTCCAGAATTCGCCGCCGGAGGATGGCTGCCCGGTCCCGGGGGAGATGTAGGTCGGGTCCTCGTCGGTTATCTTCGGATGGACGACGTACCAGTAGTAGATGTCCGGTGGAAGGTGGTAGGGATTTCGTGTATCCGACTCGTTGACCCAGTAGCGTAGGGTGGAGGAGCCAGAAAGGTCCACAATATCAGCGTAGTCAATATGCTGATCGCTCAGGTAGAGTGCCTCCACGTTTTCCATGAACACATCGGGGTAGACGCTGGACCTCTCGAGGACCTCCGGGGGGGTGTGGGATATGGAGAAGGCCAGCTCGTCCAGGTATCTGTCATCCGGGCAGTTCAGTATCAGCTGGGCGTAAGTTGCTGCCCTGCTCCTTCCAATTGAGAAAAAGGCCCTTTCCAGGTCGGTCCGTGTCCACTCCGGGACCTCATCCAATGCCTGGACAGCAGCAGGCGGGAGTTGATCCTCTGTCTGGTCCGGCACCATCTTTCCCAGGTCCGGATCGAAACGGAAGGACCGGACCTCTCCCGGGTCCATGAATATTGTGGAAGTGTAGGAATCCAGCACTTCCCAGGGCCTGTCCAGGTCCGGTGTCTCCGCGGAGGCGAGGGTGATGACAGGTATCGCTGCCAGTAGAGATATGATGGATAAGGCGAAGGCAGAGCAGGTTCGGGACATATCGGGACCCCCTGAAGTAAATATGGGTGACATCTATCTAAACTCTTCGAAAAGGGCCCTCAACCACCACGTATCAGCAATCCTATCAGGATCATCACCGATATGACCATCATGGCCGCGGAGATGATGACAAAGGAGGTGTCGAAACCCAACGTCAAAGCGGAGTATCCGATAAGTGCCGATGTCGGGGACCCCAGCAGTACCGTAAGGGACCTGAAGAAACCCAATTTTCCCCCCCTCCCCTTCTCTTCCCATCCCTTTAAGAGCAGTGAGTTGGTTACCAGGAAGAATGCCGGTACGACCGATAAGAAGAAGCTGAAGAGGAGGACTAAAAAGAAATTATCCGCCATTACCGTGAGCACGGTGAACATACCTCCTGAGGATGTCACCAGCATCATGACCGCCATCCTGGACCTCTTATCCGAAAGTCTGCCCATGAGGGGCTTCAGCAGCATCCCGCCCAGAAGGAGTACCGAGAAAGCGATTCCTGCCTCTATAGCGGAGAAGGACTTGGTCTCTATGAGGTATGCCGGGAAGAAGGTGGTGTACCCCATCCAGCAGTAGACCATCAGTATGGTAAGGACGAATATGAAAAGGGCCGTGGGTTCCCTGAGGGCCTTCATTCCGTCAAGGAGCCTCTCCTTTACCGATATGGAGGTTGGAAGGGTCGTTGTCTCCTTCCCTTTTCTTATGAAGAGATAACCGACTACGAGGGTGATGACCCCCCAACCGATGAAGAAAAGCCTCCAGTCGATCAGGGCTATGATGGGAGCTATTATCGGTACGACACCCGCCAGCGACCCCGCGCTCGCCTGGATGCCCAGGGCCCTCCCCCTGTCCGAGACGTAGAGGTCGGATATCATGGAGATGCCGGGTGTCTGGAAGCTGCCGGAACCCAGGCCGAAGAGCATCATGGCCGCCATGAACATCAGATAGTGTACCGACAGCCCTATCAGAAGGAAAGAGGCACCCATCACCATTATCGAGACCGCGATCGTGGTCTTCCTGCCCTTGATATCCGATATCAATCCTGACGGGAACTGCATCAGCCCGTAGACGAGGAACATGGCGGTCATCGCGAGGCCCGCCTGGGCGTGGTCTATGTCGAAGGTCCCCTCTATGTCCACTAAAAGTACGGAGACGGTCCTCCTTCCCGCCAGGATGAGGAACCAGGTTATTGAGGCGAATGCCAGTGCCACGGCACCCTTTATCCTTCCGTTCATTTTTCCCGAGGACCCATTATCTGCTCCTAATTAAACGGTCCGCAATATACTGATATAGTTATCCCGGGTCCGATAGATCGGGAATGACAGTAGGGGACCAAGATATGGATCTTCGAAATCTTCATATTATGCCGGAGATAGTATCTATGAACTCCCTGGCGATATCTATTCCCGCTTTCGCATCATCCTCCAGAGGTTCGTAATCTATGCCGTATAGGCTCTGATGTCTGTTCCTTCTGTATATATCGAACAACTCCGCAAATTCCCTGGTCTCTGGATGTCTTTCCCTCAGGAAAACAACTAAACATACATGGCTCCTCTCCTTGTATCCATCCCGAAAAAGCAATGCTCTTGCAGCGTGGAACATGGCCGTGTAAGAGGACACGATGGCAACATCCATCATGTCAAATTCGTAGTTCCTCTCCGCATTATCGAGGTGCCTTATAGCGTTCTCCATCTCCTTTTCCACAGTTTCTTTTGAAAAGTTATGGGCCCGTAATAGGCCCTTTTTCAAGCAATCTTCCATGTTCAAGGCAGTTCACCACCGATCAGAGCAATACCGCGCCTCCTGATCTCCTGATAGAAACCGTTATTTTTCCTCCTCAATGCGAGCCATTTTCCTATATTCATTGAAGTTATTTCTATCCTGGTCTCCAGCTTATCCTGATATGTGTCAAGGTCTGCGGTGATCTGGCCGTTGTTGATCGCGAGGAGGTCAATATCGCTGTTTTCATCGTATTCCCCCGTAGCACAACTGCCATAGAGTATCAGATTGGTCATCGAAGGGTTGTTTTCGGATAGATGTTCTACAAGTCCCGATCCATGCAGTCTCAGGATAAAAAAGAACCTCTTTAACTCCCTAGTAGCATAATTGTCAATCAGTCTATAATAATGGGCCTTCCCGATCCTCTCCATTTCTAGTATCTTTTTCTTCTCCAGCAGGTTTAACGACCGGGAACAGGATGCATTGCTCAAGTGGATCAACCTTGACAACTCATTCACATAGACCCGTTTTCCGGGATTCCTAGAGAACCATTCCATTACCCTTGCCAAGGCACTATCGTTCCACAGGTTCCTGGGACCTTTCATCACTTCACTTCATGGACCGTTACATATATGTAACTATCGTTACAAATATTAAACGAGGGCCTGACCTTTGGATAGATAATATTGCGCCTCATTTTTAAAAAGCGATCCGGCGGGCTTATCATATCGAATTGAGCGGAAATGATCCATTCTGTCCAGTTCGGAAAACCTTTGATCAGTTGTCGTATGATTTGAACTTCCTCCTCACGAATACCACACCTATGATGGCCAATACCACAACTGCGAGTATGGATACGATCACGGTGTTTTCGGGGCCCCCGCCCCTTTCCATAAGAGACGTGTAGTCCTCCCCTTTCAGGACCCTCTGTGATATAAGGAAGGAGGTCCTGTAACCACCCAGGGCTTTCTCGTATCTGCCCGCCTCCCTGTGTTTTGTGGCCTCTTCGTACCTGTTCTTTGCCCCCTTGACCCCCTCGGAGTCCTGTCCCTCCATACACTCGGCCTCTCCCAGCTTGTGATAAGCAGCGCTGTCGCATATACGCATGAGCAGTTCGACGATATCCTCCTCCGAACCGGAGATACCGTCGGAGGTCAGTTCGGACAGGAGGCCCTCGAAACCCTCGAATGAATCCTCATAGGTCCCCCTCCACATGTCCTCGATCACCCCCAGGCTCCGTCCACCTTTCAGCAACAGCTGAATCATCAACAGGGCATGCTTCTGTATCATCAGATCGGAATGCGTCATCAATTCCGGCACCCGTTCGTTCTTCTCCACTTCGAGCAGATCGAAAGCTAACTTCTCCACGAACCTGTTCTCGTTGATGAACACCTCCTCCACGCTCTGCAGGACGGAGGTGTTGGAGGAGTGGCCCCTTTCCATGAAGCTCTCCTTGAATAGACCATACGCCTCCTCGGTCGTGTAGGGCTCATGAAGACGCTCAACGCAGATGTGGACAGGTGCATA
>Ga0272443_10003497_pt1 | contig 18455 bp, 31 predicted proteins | sample SSMAcet12_FD_193581 | JGI IMG/M metagenome (GOLD analysis project Ga0272443, IMG submission 193581) | Marine sediment archaeal communities from Little Sippewissett salt marsh, Falmouth, MA, United States - SSM-Acet-12 | ecosystem: Environmental > Aquatic > Marine > Wetlands > Sediment ... | reverse complement strand
TTTGCAATATTTGAGTTCTTCTTTTATCGCCATATTTATTTTTCAATTCATTAACTTCTTTTGAAATTATCTTTAAAACTTCTTTAACATCTGATAAAATTTTCTCAAGAAGAGCAATAGTCTCTTTTAATTCTTGAGCTTCTTTTTTCAATTTATCTCTCTCTAAACTAGTTAATTGCTGTAATTTAGTTTCAAGAACAGCTTGAGCTTGTTTTCTAGTTAATTTAAACTTCTTGACAAGGGTCTCTAAGGCTTCAGTTGTATGTTTAGATTTTCTAATAGTAGAGATAACATTATCAATATTTTTCAATGCAATTAATAGGCCTTCAACAATTTCTTGTCTTTCTTTTGCTTTTCTTAATTCAAAATTAGAACGATTAATTATAATGGTTTTTCTATATTTTACATATTCTTCAACAACCTCTTTTAAATTCAAAACTTTGGGTTGATTTCCAACTAAAGCAAGGAAATTAACATTAAATGAATCTTGAAGCCTAGTATATTTGTGAAGAGAATTAATTATAAATTTAGAATTTGCAGATTTTTTTAATTCGAGAACAATTCTTATTTTCCCCTTAGAAGATTCGTCTCTTAAATCAGAAACATCTTTGATTTTTCGCTTTTGGATTAAATCTGCAATTTGGGTTATTAAAGTTGCTTTGTTTAACATATATGGAATTTCTGTAATTACAACCAATTCTTTTTTCTTAATAGTCTCTGTTATGATTTTTCCTCTAAGAACCAATCTTCCTCTTCCAGTTTTATAAAGTTCAAGCATATCTCCTTGAACCATTCCTCCAGTAGGAAAATCAGGAGCAAGAACATAATTACAAAGTTCTTCTATTGTAATTGTGGGAGTTTTAATATAAGCGAGAATAGCATCACAAACTTCAGTTAGATTATGGGGGGGGATATTGGTTGCCATTCCAACAGCAATACCAGTAGCACCATTTAACATTAAAGCAGGTAATTTGCCCGGCAATAACAAAGGCTCTTTAACACTACCATCATAATTATCAACAAACTTAACAGTCTCTTTATCAATATCTTGTAATAATTCTAAACTTAATGCTTTTAATTTCGCTTCAGTATATCTCATTGCTGCAGCACTATCACCATCAATACTTCCAAAATTACCTTGACCAAAAACCAAAGGATATCTTAAAGAAAAATCCTGTGCCATTCTAACCATAGCTTCATAAATAGAACTATCCCCATGAGGATGATATTTACCCATAACTTCTCCAACCACTCTTGCTGATTTTTTAGTCTGAGTTCCAGGTTTTAACCCCATTTGATTCATTGCATAAAGAATTCTTCTTTGCACAGGTTTTAAACCATCCTCTATTGAAGGAATTGCTCGAGAAACAATAACACTCATAGCATAATCTAAATAAGATTTTTTCATTTCTCCAGTTACTTCTGTATCATAAATTCCTTTTTCAGTTTCTTTCAAATCTTCAATTTTGTCTGTTGGTGTCATTTTAATTTATTTCAAATCTTTTTGGGGCGGGTTCATAATTTGGGCATTCTTCATGATCATCATATATGCAAAAATAAGTAGTTACAATATTTTCTTCATTATCTGAGGGTATTGAAATCTCCAAGGGTCCAAGCATACACATTTCATTATTATAAAAAATACAGTCTCTCTTCACCCACTCTTCCTTTAAAAATTTTATAAGCTCCTGCTCCTTTCTTTCTACTACATCATCAAACATCCTTTGATTCATTTTTTTCTCCTATTTCATTTAAATTTTTAATTAATTCGGATGAACTTTGAATTTTTTCTCCAAGACCATCAACCATTTCAATACCTAATTCCTTACAAACAACTGCCTCGGGAATTTCTTCACTAAACCTATCCCCCCCTTTAGCAAAAACATTCGGTTTTATTGCCCTAAGAGATTCACAGACAGTTTCATCTTCATCTATACTAATAAAAACTTCATCAACACATTCAAGTGCCTCTAAAATAGCTTTTTTATCATGCATGGGCATAAATGCTTTTCCTTTTTTCAATACTGCTTGTTTATCATTATTTAAAATAACTATCAACTTATCTCCAAGCTTGCTTGCTAAAGTAAAATATTCTATATGTCCTGCATGAAGAGGATCAAAATATCCACTTACTGCAATTATTTTATTTTCCATTGTAAATTTATTTTTTATTTTTATAATCTAAACATTGTTGCGATTTTTGAACTATGGTGTTATATTTTGTACATTTAATTGGATTTCCAGTCATACAACTAGGAACATCTCCATCTGCCACTGCATATTCACACATCAAGCTACAAAATTTCAATTCCAGTTTACTCTCCTGTTTCTTCTTCGCCATTATCATAATGTATCAAAAGTTCATTTTCTTCATCTACTTCAAACTGCACTTCTGTCTTAGTTTCTTTTAATTCATCTAACTTCAAAATTAGATCGTCAATCTCTTCTTCAGTTAGGGAAAATTCTAAAACTTCTACATTTGTATCTTGGATTTCGTTATTTTCTTCTGTCATTGTGTTTTTTGTTTACAAAAAATGCAACTAAAAATCTCGTGAGAGATATTTTTTGCTTTTGTTTTTTAAGCTACTTCTTCTCCTTTGTTATCTAAATACTCCATAAATTCGTCTTCTGTTAATTCTTTTTCTTTTATTTCTGAACCTTCCCACCCACATTTCCTACATTGCCATTCTTTTCCTCCACCTTCTTCGGCGTCGCTATTAATTAAAGCAACCCCCACATCATCACTTCCACACTTAGGACATTTTCTAATCTTAAAAGTCTTACCAGTTTTCTTCTTTGATGTAATCCCCTTTGCTTTATTATAAGCTTCAGGTGAATCATATCCTTCTGTTATCCATGCCGGGGTTTGTAATTTATTTTTCTTAGCCATTATAAATATTCCTCCATTATTTCTTTGGGCACATCACCACTAACCTGCCCTTCTTCTCTATAAGTATCATCATCTTCATGGTGAGTTGAGATTTCTATAATTACTGCATTATCAATTCCAGTATATCTATGCAAAGTTCCAGGTTTAATTCGTACAACATCACCTTTTTTCATAATCCATTTTTTATCTTCAACCTCCATCAATAATTTTCCTTCATCAATATAAAAAGTTTCATCTTTATTTTTATGTTTATGTAAACTAACTCTTTTTCCTTTTTCTAAAATTAATTTTTTACCACAGTATAAACTATTATTGGCCATCCAAATTTCCTTGCCCCACACTTTATCTACAAATTTTACTTCTTCCATTTTAATTTATTTCATATATCTCTCCAGCACAATCATAGATTGAACATTTTCTTACAGGATTTGTAAATTTTTTCCCATTCCAACAAAAATTTCCCCTAAGTTCATAGCCAGCATAATGACATTCCAATCTTTGTCTTTCAATACAATCGCAATTTTCATTTAACCAATCTTCATCATATGTTTCTTCACTAACAACTTCACCAGATAGTTTTTTATCAAAAATGATAAAAGCTAAAAGCGCCACTATCAAGATTCCAACCAAAATAACAACTCCAATTGTTTTCATTTTAAATATCTAATTGTGCCTCCCTTGCATTTTCTTGAATAAATCCCTTTATGCGAAGTGACTGTGTTCGACGAGCATCCTGCAAAGTTTCTATGCGAAGTGACTGTGTTCGACGAGCATCCTGCAAAGTTTCTATGCGAAGTGACTGTGTTCGACGAGCATCTATGAATTTATTCTTATACATCTAATTGTGCCTCCCTTGCATTTTCTTGAATAAATTCCTTACGCGCCTGCACATCATCTCCCATTAACATTGAAAAAATCCTATCGGCTTCAAGTGCATCATCTATAAAGATTTTTTTTATTTTTCTAGTTTTGGGATTCATAGTAGTTTCCCATAATTGATTAGAGCTCATTTCTCCTAATCCCTTAAATCGTGTAACATTGCTCGTTCCCAATCTTTCTATAGTTCTTTTTAATTCTTTTTCAGAATAAACATAATAATCTTTTCTTTTTCTAATTCTATATAATGGGGGCATTGCAGCATAAACATTTCCATTTTCAATTAATTGAGGCATAAACCTAAAAAAGAACGTTAATAGCAAGGTCTTAATATGTTCTCCATCAACATCAGCATCGGTCATTATAATTATTTTTTTATATCTTAATTTATCCATATTAAACTGATCTCCAATTCCAGTGCCAATAACAGTAATCATATTTGTAATCTCTTCACTAGAAAGAGCTTTTGCAGGATTTGCTTTTTCCACATTTAATATTTTTCCTTTTAATGGCAAAATAGCTTGAATCTCTTTATTACGAGCTTGTTTAGCTGAACCTCCAGCACTTTCTCCTTCAACAAGATAGAGCTCAGTATTTTCTGCCTTCTTTTTTGAACAATCAGATAATTTCCCGGGCAAACCTCCCAAGGAAAAAGCACTTTTTCTTCTTACTAAATCTTTAGCTTTTTTAGCAGCCAATCTTGCTTTGGCAGAATCCAATCCTTTAGAAACAATTCTCTTTGCAATTGGAGGATTTTCTTCAAAAAATTCTGACAAAGCGATTGTAACCGCAGAATCTACAAAACCCTTAACTTCAGAATTTCCAAGTTTGGTTTTTGTCTGTCCTTCAAATTGAGGATCTTCCATCTTTACACTAACAATTGCAGTAACTCCCTCACGAGTATCTTCTCCCGAAAGAGAAACACTCTTTCCATTTCCTTTTTTCTTTAAATAATCATTAATTACTCTTGTCAAAGCAGTTTTAAATCCAGAAACATGAGTCCCCCCCTCCACAGTATTAATAGTGTTTACAAATCCAAAAATATTTTCTCTATATCCAGTATTATACTGTATAGAGACATCTACTACAACCCCCTTACTATCTCTCTTAAAATAAATAGGCTTATGTAAAACCTCTTTCCCACGATTAATCCACTTCACAAATTCCATTAATCCTCCAGAAGCAAAAAATTCTTCTTTTTTCTCTTTTTTCTCATCTTTTAATATTATTTTCAACCCAGCATTAAGAAAAACAATTTCTCTAAATCTAGTTTCTAAAATTTTATAATCAAAATCAGTGGTTGAAAAAATTTCTTCATCAGGCCAAAAAATAACTTTAGTTCCTGTTTCTCCAGGATTAGTTTTACCAACAACCTTTAATTTAGTTTTTACATTCCCCCTAGCATATTCTTGTTGATAAATCTTACCTCCACTTTTAATTTCTATAATTAATTTCTTAGACAAAGCATTCACAACAGAAATACCTACTCCATGCAATCCTCCGGAAATAGCATAAGATTTTTTATCGAATTTTCCTCCAGCATGTAATTTTGTTAAAGCCAATTGAACAGCAGGCATTTTATGGATTTTATTCATCTCTACAGGAATTCCTCTACCATCATCTTCAACAGTCACAGAACTATCTTTATTAATAGTAACCTTTATTTTTTTGCAATATCCTGCTAAAGCTTCATCAACAGAATTATCAACCACCTCATAAACTAAATGATGTAATCCTTCTTTTCCTGTTGAACCAATATACATAGCCGGACGTTTTCTAACTCCTTCTAAACCCTCCAGTACCTTAATTGATTCTGCACTATATTGACTTTTTTCTGCCATTTTTAGTTTTTCTCAATCCTGATAGTTAACACTACCTCTTAAGGAATTTTGATCAATTTTTCAATCCAAAATTCGTCTAATTTATAGAAAAATTAAGCCCTAATCCTTTATAAACTTTTCTGATGAAAAATACATTTTATCGTCGATAAAAGTAGTAATAAACCAAAAAAACCGATGTATTTATAAACCTTTCTTGTAACCAAAAAGTATGGACAAATTAGATCTTTTAATCATCATTTTAGTCATTATTATAGTAGCACTTTTAGCCACTTTTTTGGCTCCATCACAAGTTTCTGCAATCACTGGTTTAGTTATTTCATCATCAAAAACAAACATCAATAATTACTCATTTACAAAAGCAATTTGTGATGAAAACAATCTATGCCAAGACCATGTAATTGTTTGTGAAAACCAAGAACAAAGAAGTATAACTCCCATAACAGGTGCTGTGGTTCAATTTGACCAAAACTGGCAAGACCCTAGATCCTTAGAACAAATTGAAAAATTATGTGGGGGATAGTTATCTTTATAAACTGCATATGCAAAACCTTATTATGGATTTGAAGAAAGAATTACTAATTAATAAAATATTTTTAACAATCTTAAGCACATCTGTTCTAGCTTATAGCATGTGGGGTTTTCATTCGAAGGGATATCATGATGGAGTCAGAGAAACAAAAAATCAACAAATATTTGAAGAATCGCAAAGGACTACTAATATCCAAACATTAGCTAGAGATGTTCATCAGTGGGCTATTTATTCCCCAGATTCTCAAACCAGAGCCCTGGGTAGAATGTTGTATTGGGAACAAAGGCATATTGGCCAAGCAGATAAATAAAACATGTGGATAATTATTTCGCAAATTCTCTAGCCTGATTAAACCAAGTATTACAGAATTGCCCTAAAAGAGACAATTTTTCTGTTAATTTGTCTATTTTATTTAATCTTTGCTTTTCTTTTTTTAATCCTTCTCAACATCCTCTCAGTAGCATTTTTCACTCTCTTTTCCTTTGCAATTTCCTCTCTTTCCTGCTTCCCTTTTTCTTGTGCAAAATATAAATCTTGTACTTTTTCATATAATGTTCTAACCTCTCCTAAAACCTTTTCAGATTTAAATGAATCACTATATTTGTAATTTGCTAAATAAACTCTCTCCTCTCCCACACCCCCCCAAACACAAAAACTATAAGAATGAGGATGATAATCATCATAATGAAGACAATGTTGTAATCTTACATGAAAACCATCTAAATCCGCATTATAACCAAAGTTTTGCCTTAATTCCCATCTCTTAATTTGTTCTACCAACTCAAGCCATTGCCCTAAAGTAATCTTCTTTTCTTTCATAAAAATTTATCAAAATTTTCTCTTATATAATTAAAGGGTGCTAAACAACACCACAAATTTTATAAATTAAAAACTAATCATCATATCATGGAATTAACAACTCTTAAAGATCTAGGGCTAACAACCAATGAATCAAAAGTTTATTTAACTTTAATTAAAAACGGCAGCTCTCTAGCCAGTACAATTGCTAAAAAAGCAGACCTTCACAGACGTCCTGTCTATGAATCCTTAAATAGATTGATTAAAAAAGGCCTTGCAAGTTCATCTTTAAAGTCTGGAAAAAAATATTTTCAAGCTTACAATCCCAAAATACTTCTTGAAAAAATTAAGGAAAAAGAAACAAATCTTTTGCAAATCCTCCCAAAACTAACTTTAGAATTCAACGAAATAAAAAAAGAAATATTCTCTGAAATTTATGAAGGAAAACAAGGACTTACATCTGTAATGGAATTAATCTTAAAAGAAAAAAGTGAGTGGCTCAGTATAGGAAGTACAGGCAAAGGCTCCTTTGTTCTCCCTTTTTATTTAGAACATTATGGGAGGAAAAGAGCAAAGTTAAAAATTAAAAGGAAAGTTCTAATCTCAAATACAAAAGAAGGAAAAACCTTGGGAAAAAAATTAATTAAGGAAGGATTAGTTAACATTAAATTTCTTCCTAAAAATATATCTCAACCACAAACAATATGGATTTTTGGAAACAAAATAGCAATCATACTAGTATCAGTTGAATGCCCCATTATTTTTTTAATAGAAAATAAAAACATTTCTAATTCATTTAAAGAATATTTTAACATACTTTGGAAAGTTTCTAAAGAATAAAACAGGTGGATAATTATTTCGCAAATTCTCTAGCCTGATTAAACCAAGTATTACAGAATTGCCCTAAAAGAGACAATTTTTCATCTGTTTTTTTACTCCAAATAGGTCTTCTTGCTCTAGCTAATAACATAAGTCTATCTGCAGAAGCAAAAACTTCCCCAACCCTTTTATATTCTCTATCAATATACTCTTTGCTCAAATTAAGATTATCTAAATCAACATTAACAACTCTTCCATTTTCTATAGAAACCCCCCCTAAATAATTGATATCTTTTTGAGGGATATTCACAAAACCATTTGCAATATCTTCTTTATAATCACAAAGATTATCAGCCAATTTTACAGCTAAACCATAAGCTCTTGATAATGGAATAAATTCGTTATAAACCTTTGGAGAATCTAAAATATAAAGAACTTGTAAAGCTACAGAAGATCCAATCCCCCTAGCTATTTCATCTAATTTTTTTCTATTCAAAATCTTCCACTTTCTTTGAAAATTTATTTTTTCTGTTTCCCAATAATTAAGCACTTCTTGGTAAGTTTTTTTACCAATTAAATAATCAGTGGTCTTTAAAAAAGATACACAAGACATTTCTTTTAAAATGCTGCCTAATTCCACAACTACTTTTTCTACATCAGTTGAAGCATTAACAACTTCCCCAAAATAACTCAAACGAAACATTTGTATTATATTTTCTAATTGCCCCTCTGGGGGGAAATTTATATCAAGGGTATCATCAACCATGGCTAAACCATGATTCACCAAATCAAGAACTCTCGCTCTTTTCTCAGGTAAAAACTCTCGTATTTTGGGATAAATTCTTGCTCTTCCAAACCTATTCATTTCATTAATTCTTTTACTAATCAAAGCTTGTTCTAAAAAATCCATAATAAAAAGAAATCTTGCTTATTATAAATTTAACTATTTTTATTGATTATTATTTTTAGGCAGTAGCAGAAAATTACTTCTTCTTCACCTTTCTTTTAACAGGTTTAAAATCTTTTATCCATCTAATTTTTCTTCTCTTCATCAACATATTTTTTCTACATTTAGCAGAACACAAATAATGAATATTTCCATCTTTCATAACTAAAGTAAGTCCTTTTGGAACATCATATTCTTTCCCACAAAAACTACATTTTGTCATTTCAACAAATTCCCTCCTTGTTATGAAAAATTCTATAATTATTTTCGGAAACATGAAATCCTATCGGCTCTAACCCTCTTTGCATCATTCCTTTTTTAATTCCGGCGAGATAATTATCAAAATTAACTCCCTCTCCAAGAAGCAATTCTATTAATTCGCCATCTTTATCTTTAAAACTAATTTTTTCTGGGTTCATTTTTATTAATCAATTATAGATTTACTAAGTAAATAATTTACATCCTCTTTTTTTATTAATGCAACTGCATAATTTCTTGGATCTGCAGAGAACATCATACCAGACATTGTTAATTTTTTTGGTTCATAGTCTTTGCTTAAATGATCCCTAAAATGTCTTAACAAAGAAGCTCTTTGATCCATAATATGTTTTTTTAATAGTAAAGCTTCTTCATAAGTTAAATTTTTGCGTATAAGCCCTCCAGGATTATATTCAAGATTGTTTAACATAAATTCTGCAGTTTTTCTCACATGTTCTTCGTCATAGGGGCTCCAAAGAGGTTTATTATGTACAATATCTCTGTGCATTTTATGTATACGCTCCTTTCGATACCTTGCTCTTTATTCTTCTAGCTTCAATTTCAGTTTCCCTTAATATTAAAACATCCCCAACTCTAATTGGACCTTTAACATTTCTTCTCATTGATCTTCCTTCATCTCTTCCTTTTTGTACAAGACATTTAACCTGAGTAATTTCCCCCCTAAAACCAGTTCTACCAATTATTTCTTGAACTATTGCTGGAACAGGCTCTCCTAAAATCTTTTCGCTTCCTCTTGATCCTGTTGATTTTTTTTGTTGTTCTTTTTGAGGTTTTTGTGTTTTTGCCATTTTATTAGCATAGAAATTTCTTAATTAAATTAAATTTAATCCTATTTAATATTTTTAATATCATTTTCAGCGTCACCGGCTTCAATAACTACTACTGAAGAGGCTGCTACTGGAAGTCCTGCTGCAATTCCTAATTTTTGCTTATTCTCTGCTTCTTGACAAGGAACCCTTTTTTCCTTACATAAAACAGGGATATGCTGAACAATTTCTTTAGGTTCAACATCTCCAGCATAAGCAACAAACCTTGCAGTTCCTCGCTCTATTGCTTTTGTGACTTCATTTGTGCCTTTCTCTATTTTACCAGTTTTCCTTGCTGTTTCAATAATACTATACACGTCTGCCATTGTATGTTTTTCCAATATTTAATTGTAGAACGAATCCCTCCGGAATTCAGTGAATTCGTTCATCGGATATTAAAATGATAAGGTGATGCTTTATAAAGCTTTCTAGCCATCAATTCCAACAATTCCTAAATCTCTAAAATATTCTTTTCTAAGACCAAAATATCTTTTATCAATAGAAGGTTTATTGTCAACAAGACTAGCTTCATTCCACCCCACAGGTTCAAAAGGCAAAGGTGCTTCCACACGATTAATATGAACTGCATTAACTGTTGTTCCAGCACTTCCACAAAGATAACTTCTATGAATACCATCAATTAAAGCTACACCATCACCATGAATTTCAATAATTGGAGGGGGGGTTGATCTTAATCCTCGCATTACTCTAGGTTTTCCTGTTACATTTAATTTTACAAGATTAGAAGATGCAAAAGCCTATGATCAAGAATATTATCGTAATGCCTTATATAGTAGAAAAATTGTTCAGGGAGTATAAATTTATTTAAGACAATTATTTCCAACTAACTCCAACTTCATCTGTTCTCTCACGAGGCTTTATATCAATTTTATCAAAATCATGCTTTACATCAGATTTAAACATGATCCCCCCAAGAAAAGCAATCATTGCCCCATTATCTACAAGCAAATCGCGCGAAGGAATAAATAATTTACATCCTCTTTCTCTGCACATAATTTTTGCCATTTCAACTAATCTGGAATTACAGGCAACTCCCCCCCCAAGCAAAAGTTCTTTTTTCCCAGTGTGAGCTAATGCTCTCTCTGCAACTTCAATCAACATTGCAAAAACAGTTTCTTGCATTGAATATGCTAAATCTTTTTCCCCAGCTTTTTTAGTTTCAAGCAATTGCTTAATTTTTGTTTGAATTCCTGCTAACGCAATATCCATTCCTTTAACAGTATAAGGCAACTCAAAATACTTTCCATTTATAGCAAGTTTTTCAATTTTTGGTCCTCCAGGAAAACCCAAACCCATAAACCTAGCCACAGTATCAATAAAATTTCCTACTCCCAAATCCAAAGTCTCCCCAAAAATTCTATATTTCCCAGCCTCATAAGCAATTATCTGTGTATTTGCCCCAGAAACATAAAGCATAACAGGGTCACGCGCACCAGTTGTTCTTCCAATTTCAAGATGTGCAATACAATGATTTACTCCAACAATAGGAACATTCAACTTTTTACATAATTTCTTAGCAAATTTCATTCCTTCTAACAAACAAGGAGCTAAACCAGGAGCATTTGAAAAAGCAACAACTTCAATTTGTTCTTCTTCTACACCAGCTTCTTCCAAAGCCTGTTTATAGACCTTCTCAGCAATTTTTTTATGATGTTTAGCTGATTCCATTGGAATAATTCCTCCAGTTTTTGTAGTATACATATCTCGAACATTTGCAAGGATTTTTCCATTTTTGACAATTCCAATTCCAAATGTATGTGCTGTTGATTCAATTCCAATAACTACCATTTTTTTATCTTTTTTGCATATTTTTTAATTTGGCTAGAAGACAAGTATCCCCTACTTAATCTTTTCTTAAATTGTTCCTTTGTCATCTTTTTTTCATTTCTAATTAATCTTGAATAAAGACCCTTAGCATATCCATATTGAACTGCCCTTTTATCTGCAGCTGTTTCAAAATCACTCTTACCTTTTTTTGTAAAAAGCCATCTAAATCCAAAACAAATTTTATCAAAAAAACTCTTATCACGTATTATTTCATAGTGCGCTAGTTCGTGAGCAAAAATACTCATAAGCTCCTTATCACTATAGCCCTTTGATCTTGGAAAAACAAATAATAACATAATTGGCCCCAAATAAGTCATTCCCATATTAGCCCACTTAACTATTTGACAAGGAAAATAAAAAACAATAACTCTTCTCTTTAAAGATAAAAAACTCTTCTCTATCAAATCATCAACTATCTTCTTATAGCTTTTAGTATTTTTATTCATCTTCCCCACTCCCTATTAACCTCATCATAAGTTTCTTTACTTCCAATATCATACCACTTTCCTTCAATATCTCTCCCATAAACTTCATCTCTTTTTAGCATCCATTCAAAAAAAAATCCAACACCCTCTTTTGAAAACCCTTTTTCTAAATATTCCTTAATTTCTTTAATTTTTTTGAGAGGAATAAAATATATTCCTGTTGAGATTAATGTTGATTTTGGATTTTCTGGTTTCTCTTCAAAACTTAAAATTTTATTAGAATCATTAATTTCGACCACTCCAAATTTTTTTGCCTCTTCAAAATTATCAACCTTAAACAAACCTAAAACACACTTTCCCTTATTCAAAAATAAATCTTTAATGCCCCCCAAACTAGAATCAAATAAATTATCACCCAAGAGAACTAATAAATCATCATTTATATTTTCTTTTTCAATTGCAAATAATAAATTACCAATTCCTCCAAGTCTAGCTTCATTACTTATTGTCCCATCATTTAACACCTTAACAACTTTGCTAAAACTTCTAGAATTAACATAATCAAAAAAATTAGAATAAAATTTAGCATTACTTACAATGATAATTTCATCAATTTCCTCAAGTTCACATACTTTATCAAGAATATAATCTAAAATAGGCCTATCACCAACAGGTAATAATGCTTTTGGTTTTTCTAATGTTAAAGGATAAAGCCTTGTTGCATATCCTGCCGCCAAAATAATACATTTCATAAAACAAAAACAAAATAGAACTATATAAAATTAATCAAATAAAAAATAAAAAACAATACAGAGATTTATCTCTTCTTTTTCTTCTTAACTGGTTTTTTCTTTTTAGCGACTTTCTTCTTTACTACTTTCTTCTTTTTAACTGGCTTTTTCTTAACAACTTTCTTTTTTACCGCTTTCTTTTTTTTCTTTTTTCCGCCCCTAGCCATCTTAGCCTCACAAACATTTCCTGCACCATCTACATAGTAAAGATAACCATGTTTTCTTTTAACAACGTTCTTAGCAATTACTTTCCCCATTGTAAAATTTAAATTATTAACCTCCTTTTATAAAATATTTACGCCGAACTTCTTTTTAAATCTTTTGTAGCCCGACGAGAAACTTAATTATCTCTTTATTCTTTTCATTTATTGGAATTTCCACCAACCTCACAAATTGTTTCTTAGGCCGAATAATAGGAATAAAAGGTTTCACAATTCTTAAATCCACAACTTTGTTTTTATCGTCGAGAAAAACCGCAACAAAATCAAAAAAACAAAACAAAGAGGTTATAGCTTCGCGGGTAGGTTTTCCAAAATCAAACAAACGTGCCTGAGTCCTCTTATTTTTAAACATCAATCCGGTTCCTTTTTTTAAACCTCTACATTCTTTTACATCTACCTCTATTTTTTTACCCTTATATTTAAAAGAAACTTTCATTTTCACTTAGTTTTTTATATTCTTTATATTTAAGATTTACATTTTTATCGGTAACAACATCGTGATGCTTAAATCCTCCCCCAAAAGCCTTAGGAATATGCATCAATTCATGAATAATCACCTTAATCTTTTCTTCTTCATTAAGTTTATCAAACCTTTCAGACAAAAATTCTAAAGCATAAAAAGCATTTAAACCCATTGCTTTTTGCATAACTTTCCCAAGAGCATGACACCTTGCAATTGTTCCTCGAGAAGAAGTTCCATAACTTCTAATACATCTAAAATAGCCAATCTTAACGTGAGGAAAAAGAAATCTACAAATTTCTTCTGCTCTTAATTGTAATTCTGGAGCATATTCATATTTCATTATATAATTGAAGCATTAAGATTTATATACATTCTCTCTCACTTCATAGTTATGATAAATAAGATAAAAGAAAATCTTTACCAACTACATTTTCACAATTTTAGTTCATGTGTTTATTTATTAAAACTTCAAAATTTGATTATGATAGATGTTGGAAGCACTGCAGCTAAACAAGAATTGTTAGAAGATTTACAAAAACTTAATATCGGATTTAAAAACATTGATGCAATTATTCTTACTCATGATCACTATGATCATGTGGAAAATCTAGAAATGTTCAAAGATTCCAAGATTTATTCTTTTAAAAACATTGAAGAATTAAAAAAAGATTTTCCAGAATTCAAAGTTTTTCATTTGCCTGGACACACTCAAGAAGATATTGTTATTCTTTGGGAAGATGTTTTATTTTCAGGAGATGTAATCTTTGATAAAAACCATAATTACATTGGAAGAAATGATTTGCCTGAATCAAATCCGGAAAAACAAAAAAAGAGTTTAGAAAAACTTAAAAAAATCAAATATGAAGTTTTGTGTGCAGGTCATTTAATTTAATTCAACAACCTTGTTCCTAGAATTCAATCCACTTTTTATCTTAACATCTTTTTTGAAATGTTTTTTTAATAACTTCATTAACTCAATATTAGCTTTACCATCTTGAGCAGGTTTTTTTAACTTAACCGAGTAATAATCTTCTTGTTTTTCTATTGATTGCTCTTTTGAATTGGGTTTGACTTTAATTTTTATTTTCATAGTTTTCTTAAATATTTCTTAATATTTTTATAAGCCGGAATCATTTATACCCCCGCTCCTTCCTATCCTTTCGCCTCTTCCAAATTAAGAAAAAAATCAATAAAATAAGTGCTACAACAATTACTAACACAATAAAATAACTAGCTTTAACATATTTTTTTTCTAGCACATTAAAAGTATCATAAGTACTTATAGTAATATTATTATATTTTACTTTTCCAAACACAAGATAAGTTCCTTTTTTAGTTTCTTCAGGAACATATAATTCCCTTACAATAGATAAATTAGTTTCTACTGCAAGTGTTTCTTTTGAAGCTTCATATAAAATCAACTTATCAAAATCCATAATATACAAAAATAATTCGGCATCAACTGCTGTTCCATATAATCCAATATTCAGCATATCTACAAAGACACTCATTTTCTCTCCAGCAAGCACATTTTTATATTCTGTAGGAATATTTACAGCAATGTCAAATAAAGCTTCTTTTTTCTTAACTTCAACCACAACATGAATTGTTTTCTGCGTAGAACCTTCTGAAATTAAAATTTTTCCAAAATAAACTCCTGGCTTTGTTTTACTTAAAGCATAAAAATAAACTCTAGTGGTTTTTTCTTCTCCAACCCCAATCACAAGAGCTTCATCACTTAAAATAGAAATATCAGAGATATTTACTGTTTGTAAATCTAAATTTAATTGGGTATTTCCGGTATTTTTTAATTTAATATCAAAACTTTTTCCTTCTTCTTGCAATATTGTTGTTGTAATAAAATCTGGCTCCACTTCAAATTTAGAAATCAAAGCTCCACCACCTCCCCCCCCACCCCCTCCTCCAGGACTAGGCACAACACATGCGACAGAATTGATAGTAACATTCCACATTATTGAATCATTTAACAAACCATCAGTAATATTTACAGTAAAATTATGAACCCCTGAAGCAACTCCGCAACCAAAAGTATAGGTAAAATAATCAATAGAACTTCCAGAATCATATTCTTGTAATTCTCCATCAAGATACCAATATGCATCGGGGATAGTGCCATCAGGATCATATTTAGTAATATTAAAATTAATAGGGGTTGTTGATCCAACACTAAAATTCAAATCTATAGGATAATAAGCAGTAATATTTGGAGCACGATTGGAATTTGTCACAGTTAAACTAAAATTATCACAAGCAGAAAGAGTTCCTCCAGATTGATTGCATTCCTGACTAATATTTACAAAAGGGGTAGTTAATCCAGTATCATTAACACAAATGGTTATATTGTAAACACCAATTGGAGTTTGATTTGTAGCAGTAAAATCCATAATTCCTTCTGAACTAATATTAAATAAATTCACAGAATGTCCAGTAGAATTAGTAATAGAAATATTAAAATTTAAATCTCCATGCCCTGCATCATATTCTTCATCAGTTGAATCAACCTCCTCATAAAAAGTAGAATTTTCCCCAGAAGTATAAACTGTTTGCACTCCAACATCCTCTATCGTGGGGGCATGATTTATTTCTATAACAGTTATATTAGTATCTGCCGTAGTGGTTTCAAAACCATCACTTACAGAAATTGTTTCTTCATAAAGTTTAAACCCAGTATCCAATCCTCCAGTATCCCCTTTATTCAACTCTCCCGAAACAATTGCAAAAACAGTGTAGGGAGCATCCTGTCTTATCCAGAAAAGATAAAATGGATCTGTGGGATTAAGGTCATAAGAAGTAATTGTATCACTATTTGGATCACTAACATTAAATTCAGCATACAATTTTTCATCTTCACAAATAAACATAGTTTCATTTAAATTAGAAATAATCGGAGGACTATTAGCTCCATGAATAATCACACTTGAAGAAGTATTGGCAACTGAGAATCCAAGATAATTAAGATTAAATAAAAGAATTGCTAACACAACCACAATAAAAAAAATTAACCCCCCCTGTTTTTTATTCATATAAAAAAGAATTACTTTGTGTTTTTATTGTTTTCTAAAATTAGTTTTTCTTTTGTTTTCTAATTTCTGCTCTAAGTTTAGCTAATTTTTCTTTATCTCTTTGCAATTTAGGAGTTCTATATTTCTTAAATAAGACCATAAAGATTACCAAACCTGAAACAAGAGCAACAAAAACATACAAAAGCGTATAATTCTTTCCGTAAGGATTACAATTAACTCTCACTCGCATTGGATGCCCAATAGCCATTTGAGTAGCAGATCCACCAGTTCCTTCATAAGAAGTTTCTAAAGGAACAGACTTTACTACAATCTCCCCCTCATAAACTTTTTGTTCTTCTTCACATTTTAATTCATCAATAAATCTGCCTGCAATAGTATAATCTCTTTCATAAACTTTTTTTGGAACCTTAAAATGAAATTCTACAGGAATTGCATCCTCGCTAGAAGTATGTGCAGGAATAAGTTTTGCTTCTGCTTCTTGCATTACTAAAACTTCTTTTAATTCTTCGGAAATTTCTATAATCACATTGCTATCCCCTGCAAAAGGATTATAAACCCCTACAGATAATTTTCCTTCTTCTCCTTCATTAAGCATTAAAGATTCTTGTCCAATCACAATTCCAATACCTGCTGTAGCAACCGAACTAAAAAGAACAACTGCAAAAACCATGCAAAAAACAAGTAAATTAATTTTTTTCATTTTAACAACTTCCTCCAGTAGTTACCCCCTTAAAATAAACTGTATTATTATATGTACCTGAGGCAATTGCTGCAGGCACATCAAGCCAGAATCTATAATAATTTTCTCCTCCAACAGCAACTGCTGTTCCTGCCTTAACATAACTATCAGTTAAAGAAATTTCACTTCCATTTGTAGGTTGAGTTAAATTCGTTCCAGTTTCGTTAAAATGATAAGTTTCATTAGCCAAAACAATTACATCTCCTGAAGAAGTATTTAATTCATCTGCCATAATACAAAAATCAACAGGGCTATTGCTATCATCAGAAACATTCATCCACATCGATGTGCCTGGGGCGGTCTCAAAAGTAGCAGCAACCCCATCATAATTATGAGTAGCATTTTGGTCCACAGCAGGTAAACTTGTAATATTCCCAAAAGCTATACCATCTGAAAGATTTGCAGACATATCAATTGCAAAATATGTATGTATTGTAACATTAGAAGTAGTTGTGCTTGTAGTAGCAAAACCAGTAGTTCTAATTCCTTGATTAAAAACCATTATAATTGAAAATAAAAAAACTAATCCAAATACTAAAACCAACAAATTATCTCTTGTTACCCTCTTTTCCATTTTCTTCTTCAATATCTTTTATATAGAAATGTATCTTTATAAATATTATTATTATTATTATTATGGGGATTCTCCAGTTTCAACTGCTTTAAAAAGTAAAGTATTATTATAATTCCCTGCTGGTTGTGCTGCAGGCGCACTCAAAAAAAACTTAAGATATACTAAAGCTCCATCCACTAATTCTGAACCAATTTTATGATTTGAATAATCTGTAGTCAAAGATGTTTTAGTTGTATTTGGAACAGTTTTATCTAAAGTAGAATTAGAATAAGTCTCATTTCCTAAAACTAAAATATCCCCATCCTTAGTCATTAAATTATCATTGGCTTTTATATATAAATCTGCGGTTCCCCCCTCTACAGAAATATTCACCCAGAATTCAGTGTAACCAGTTTCATTATTCCCCTCCGCTGATTGATTATAAACTGGCAAAGAAGAAAGACTCCAATTAATTTGTTGAGAAAGTCTTGGAGAAAGATCTATAGCAATTGATTGTTCTCCAAATTGTATAACACTTGAGTTTTGTTTTGCTATTCCATCTTCAACAGCATCATTAGGAATTACTT
>Ga0272443_10003496_pt1 | contig 18463 bp, 16 predicted proteins | sample SSMAcet12_FD_193581 | JGI IMG/M metagenome (GOLD analysis project Ga0272443, IMG submission 193581) | Marine sediment archaeal communities from Little Sippewissett salt marsh, Falmouth, MA, United States - SSM-Acet-12 | ecosystem: Environmental > Aquatic > Marine > Wetlands > Sediment ... | reverse complement strand
CCCTGGTATGAGCTTGAGGACGAGGTGACCCGTTTACGCTTTGCCATTCCTGCTGAACATATGCGGATCATCCCCGATCGAGAACTGGATCCAATCCATCCTGAAGTGCCCGGCAGCCAAAAACGCATTGAAGTGTCCATTAGCCGCCAGGAACTGACCGCTTATGAGGGCAGCAACGTCGTCCTGCAAACAAAAATTTCAAGCGGTACATTCACTCCCGAAAGGGCCACGCCCTATGGGGATTTCCGGGTCGAAGCGAAATATGCCTCAAAACACATGGGTGACGGTCATATCACATCCAATATTTATGCCTACGAGCTGTTAGGTGTGCCCTGGTGCTGTTTCTTCGTGCCTGAAACCGGCGTTGCCACCCACGGAACCTACTGGCACAACAATTTTGGCGTGCCGATGAGCCACGGGTGTGTCAATATGCGTAATTCCGAAGCAAAATGGCTTTTCCTTTGGGCGGAGCCTAAATTCGATCCTCATCTCTACACCCGCACAATCGGCTGGGGCACGCCAGTCTCCGTCGTCTGATCTCAAACGAAAACCATAAAGACCTGATTAGCCACCAGAATTCCATGATGAGTTAATCTGATCCGCTTATTCTCCCCCTCACCAACCCACGCCAATAACCCCAGCCCAATCAATCGGTCCAGTTCCGGGCCGAATTTGTCTTCCAGGGATACCTGGTAACGTTCCGCAAACCGTGTCGTACTGACGCCCTGCTGGATGAGTCGTAATCCCAGCATCATCTCATCATTCATGCAGGTTTCCAGATCCACAAATTCAGTTGAGATAGTTGCAGGTGTTTGCGGAAATGCTGTCGATTCTACGTCATCTTCCCGCATCCGGAGCAGATAATCCGTCAGATTTGGCGTATTGACCAGTCGCTGATGGGCATAATATCCCTGTGCCCCCGCCCCCACCCCGACATAGGGATCATTCAACCAATACTGAAGATTATGCCGGCAGCGGAAATCCTTCCCCGGCTTAACCCTTGCCCAATTTGAAATCTCATAATGCTCATACCCCTCATTATTGAGCATTTCCATCGCCAACTCGTACATATCCGCCTGCAGGTCCTGATCCTGAGGCTCAATCAGGCCTTTTTGATGCCACCGGTAGAGCGCCGTTCCCTCCTCAATGATCAATGAATACAATGAAAAGTGATCCGGCCTCAGGTCAATGGCCCGCTGCAGAGAATTTCGCCAACTCTCCAGGTCCTGCCAGGGCAGACCGAAGATCAGATCCAGGTTGAGGTTATCAAATCCTGCCCGTCTGGCATCCGTCACGGAAGAAATCACATCCTGAATGTCATGAATTCGGTCCAGTCGCTTCAGATCAAATGAATCGGTGGATTGAACGCCAATACTGATTCGGTTCAAGCCGATTTTCCGCAATCCAAGCAGGTAATCATAATTTATTGTCCCGGGGTTAGCTTCCAGGCTGATCTCACAATCTTCTGTCAGCTTAAATGTCTCACTTATGGCACTAAGTATCCGCTTGTAACCATTTAAGGAAATAAGCGAAGGTGTTCCGCCACCGAAATAAATGGAATGAATTATGATCTTGCTGTTGTTATTATTGGCTATACGAATTTCTTTGATCAATGCATCAACATAGCCGGGGATGTCAACTTCACGCCCGGCAGTTGTGATAAAATCACAATAATGACAACGATGCTTGCAGAATGGGATATGAATATATAAGCTGGTATTCATACCCCCAGTTATACCACTCCCCCTATGGCAATCCTTCCTCTTTTTTCATGGTCAAGTTGTTGGCCTTGGGGTATACTAGTCCAGAATTATGATGAGCCAAGATACGAATAACACAAAAACGAAACTTTGTCCCGTTTGCGGAACGCGTCTGAATGAGTCCGCAACCAGGTGCCTTGTATGTGGTACTGAGCTGGATACCAAAGCCAATCCCAAGAAGAGCGGCGGTGTCAAGTCTAAAAGGCTGCCTGAAATCACACTCAGTCTGCCGGCCGCACTGGGACTCCTGGCCCTTTTCATCACATTGGTTGCCGTGGTTATCTTCCTGATCATCAGCGCCTCAACTCAGGATAAGAATCCGGAGACGGTGGAAGCCGTTGGCAGTCCAACGGTCAGCCCAACGGTCACACTGACGCCTACTACGACTCAAACCCCAACCCTTGCACCAACCTGGACGCCCTTACCCACGATTTCGTACACGGTGAAGGCGAATGAAACCTGTTCGGATATTGCGGTTGCGTTTGGAATCTCTGTTCAGAGCATTATTCTTGAAAACAACCTGACTGCTGATTGCACGCTTTATGAAAACCAGCCGCTGAATATCCCCCAGCCCACACCGACTGCCTCACCGCAGCCGACTGCGACCCTGAGCGATATTGAAAAGACCGAATCAGCCTGCGGAACCGTTGATTACATCGTCCAAGCGAATGACAACCTCAGTAAGATCGCTGATGAATACGACGTGAGCATGACATCCATCAAGGAATACAATGGCATGCCCAACGACACGGTTTATGAAGGTATGCCCCTGACCATTCCGCTATGTATGCGAGAACCCACCCAGGGTCCAACCCCCACCCCAACCACCCCACCTCCATATCCTGGGCCAAACTTACTCCTCCCTGCAGATGGCGCATCTTTCATTGGATCAACCTCGATCACCCTCCAGTGGGCAGCGGTTGGAGAGCTGCTAGGTGATGAAGCCTATGCCATCACGATCACGGACCTGACCAGCGACAACCGTGAGACCATCACCGATTTCGTCACGGATACCTCCTACATCCTGCCCCAGTCAATGATGCCAACAGATAGCGTCCCCCACATTTACCGGTGGTCCATCTACATTGCCCGGCAGGTCGGCGGCGGTGCGACCGAAGCGGATAGCTGGATTTCGGCCGGCAACCTGAGCGACCAGCGAGTCTTTGGCTGGTTCAGCACAAGCGGCCCAGTCCCGACAGAAGCTGCCACACCAACACCTTAACCTTAAATCCTTAAGAACACAAAAACCGGAGGCGAAAGCCTCCGGTTACTTTTTTAATCATATCGGAAATAACTTATTCGGCTTCCAGATTTTCCAGATAATGGGTTGCCTGAATCGCTGCCGCAGCGCCCATCCCGGCCGAGGTGATCACCTGGCGGAAATGGGAATCTGTGATCTCACCCGCTGCAAATACACCCGGCACGGATGTTTCCATCACGCCGTTGGTGATAATATAGCCGGCTTTATCCATTTCTATCTGACCCTTGAAAAGATCGGAATTGGGGATATGACCGATAAAGATAAAAATTCCATCCGTATTGTGGCGTTTCTCTTCACCTGTCTTCACATTTTTCAGGTTAACTGCATTCACTGCATCATCGCCAAGAATCTCGGTCACAATCGTATCCCAGATGAATTTGATCTTCGGATTTTCCTGGGCACGTTTCCGCAGGACTGCCCCGGCCCGGAGTTCATCCCGCCGATGAATAATGGTGACCGTATTGGCAAATCGGGTCAGGAACAGTGCCTCTTCCAAAGCGCTGTCCCCACCGCCAACCACGACAATGTCCTTATCCTTGAAAAACCAGCCATCGCAGGTACCGCAATAGGAAACGCCCTTACCGGTGAATTCCTTCTCACCCGGCACGCCCAATTTCTTTGGGTCAGCGCCCGTGGTGATGATCAGGCTCTTACAAAGATACCTCTTCCCATAGCTTTCAATATCAATCGGATTATTGCTGAGATCAACCGATGTCGCATGATCCATTTCAATCACCGCACCAAATCGTTCTGCCTGGGTTTGAAAGAGCATACCCAGCTCTGAACCGCCCACACCTTCAGGAAATCCCGGATAATTTTCAATCGTATCCGTGGTCGCTGCCTGACCGTGCAGAGACATACCTGTGAGGATCAATGGGTGCAGATGCGCCCTGGCAGCGTAAATCGCTGCAGAAAGACCGGCAGGACCCGATCCTAAAATGATCAAATCTCGTTGGACAATCTCTTTTTCACTCGCCATATTGTTTCGTCCTCCTTAATTAATTATCAAACCTTTGATGATCTCAGGTCGCGATTGGTTACATATTTCCATATCCATTATGCCCAAGCCAAAACACACCGTCAAGCAAATCAAGTATTTTTCTCAATTTTTTAGACAAAAATTGCCTATTTTCTTCAAGATGGCATATAATTCAGGTGGTCAAATTCAATATGAAAGGAATCCAATGACATCTAACAATATCAGCGAAGCCATCGCCTATTACAAATCTCATTCTGATGATCTTTTTAGTCAGTTCCAGACCCTTTTACGCATCCCATCCATCTCAGCATCAGATGAAGCCAAACCGGACGTACAAAAGGCGGCCAATTATCTGGTGGACAAACTCAAATCCATTGGCTTGAACAATGTCAAGGCCTACGCCACCCCGCGACACCCCCTGATCTACGCAGATTACCTCGTGGACTCCGAAAAACCCACCATCCTGGTCTATGGCCATTATGATGTTCAGCCGCCCGATCCATTGGATGAATGGGAAACACCCCCCTTCGAGCCGACCGTTCGCGGGGATTATCTCTTTGCCCGCGGCGCTTCAGACATGAAAGGTCAGGTCTGGGCCAACATTTCAGCCCTCGAATCCATTCTCAAGACCAGCGACTTACCCGTCAACATCAAAATCCTGTTCGAAGGCGAAGAAGAGATTGGCTCGCCAAGCCTTGACCCCTTCCTTGAGGAACATAAAGACCTGCTGAAATGCGACCTTGTTTTGAATACCGATGCCGATATGCTGGCACCCGACAAGCCGACCATCATTTATGCCCTGCGCGGCCTGGCCTATTTTGAATTGCGTATCTATGGTCCGAATGCCGATCTCCATTCCGGTATTTTCGGGGGTGTGGTCGATAATCCCGCCAATGTTTTGGCGAAACTCATTGCCGACATGCACGACGAAAACGGCAGTGTGACCCTGCCCGGATTTTATGATAAAGTCCGAAAGATCAGCCCGCAGGAAAGCGAAGACCTTTCCCGGATCGGCATGGATGAAGCCTTTTTCAAGAAAATCACCGGTGTCTCGGCTTTGGGCGGCGAGAAAAAATACCCACCGGTCGAACGGATCGGTGCAAGACCGACCCTGGACGTGAACGGCCTCTATGCCGGCTATATCGAACCAGGTGCCAAGACCATCATCCCCGCCTACGCCATGGCAAAGATCTCCACCCGTCTCGTACCGGATCAGGACCCTAAAGACGTCGAAAAAGGCCTCAAAGCCTATCTCGAATCCCATGTCCCCGATACCGTTCGATATGAATTGATCAATATGTCAGGCGCTCCTGCCTACATCACCGACGATGCCCCTGGCGTGGACCTCTTCATGAAAGCACTGGAAGACACCTGGCATGTCAAACCGATTAAAAAGCGCGAGGGCGGCTCAATTCCGGTGGCCACTTCTATGAAAAATATCCTCGGTGTCGATTCCATTCTGACCGGATTCGGCCTACCGGATGATCAGATCCATTCACCCAATGAACGGCTCCACCTTCCCACCCATAAAAAAGGCGTGCAGGCGTTGATCCGTTTCTACTTGAGCTTCTAAAAAACCAAAGGACTTACCGTGAAAGAGAGACTACCCTCCTACGGCGGCCAGGCAGTGATTGAAGGCGTATTGATGCGCGGCCAAAACGCTATCGCCATGGCAAACCGTAACCCCGAAGGGGAAATTGTTGTCAATCAGGAAAAACTAACTGGCATCTACACAACCAATATCCGTAAAATCCCCTTACTCAGAGGCTTGATCATTTTATGGGACGCCCTGGGCCTGGGCATGCGCTATCTGACGGAGTCTGCCAATATTCAGACCGGTGAGGACGAAAAGTTGGAAGGCCCGGCCCTCTATTTTACACTGGGTATCTCCCTGGTTTTAAGCATCGGATTATTCTTTCTGCTGCCCGCCCTGTTATCGGGCTTATTGGAAAAAGTGCTCCCTTTCAGTCCCTGGGTAATCAATTTATTTGAAGGCCTGCTCCGTTTGTTCATCCTGGTCGTCTATCTTTGGGCAATTGGGAAAATGCCGGACATTGAACGGGTTTTCATGTATCACGGCGCTGAACATAAAACCATCAACGCCTTTGAAGATCGTGCCGAATTGACCCCAGAAATCGTGAAGGGTTATTCGCTGGAGCATCCTCGCTGCGGCACATCCTTCATCCTGACCCTGGTCCTGCTTTCCATCATCATCTTCTCCCTGCTTGGGCCACTTCCGTTGCATTGGCGGCTGCTTTCCCGTATCCTGATGATTCCCTTCTTGGCCGGGATCTCCTATGAATATATCCGTTGGATGGCAAACCATCTTGATTCGTCAATCGTCAAAGCGCTTATCAAACCCAACCTGGCACTGCAGCATCTGACCACTCGGCAACCAACAGAAGAGATGCTTGAAGTCTCCATCACCGCCTTCAACACCATGTACGCCATGGAGCAGGCAAAGGGAGAAGAAATTCAGGTCGGGTAGCCACCCATTTGGAGGGGAAATTGAACAAACCGTGGATATTGTTGCTGTCCGGTCTATTGATTGGTCTGCTTGCTGCTGGTGTGATTCTATTAATCGCACAGCCCAGGCAGGGTGTCCCCATCACCTTACTGCCAGCGCCGTCCGCCACAGCGACCAACCTGCCCTCGCCCACCAAAACGCCGGAGCCCATCTTGGTTCAAATCGGTGGTGCAGTGCAGACTCCCGGCACCTATACTCTCGTCTCCGAAGCCAGACTGGAAGACCTGATTAACGAAGCTGGCGGCTTGGCTTCCGATGCAGACCTGGACCGGATCAACTTAACCCTGAAACTGCAAGATGGCAGCTATTACTATCTCCCCATCCCAGGCGATGACATTCCCGCAACCGCTGCAAATGCACCCGGTTATCTCGCAAGCGCAGGTGATGACGGCTTCACCTACCCGCTCAACCTGAACACAGCTACGCAGGAAGAACTTGAATCCCTGCCGGGGATCGGTCCTTCCAAGGCTGCCGATATTCTGGCTTATCGAGACGTAAATGGTCCCTTCGCCACACTGGAAGACCTAGCCAATGTCTCTGGTATTGGCGAGGCAACCATCGAAAACCTGTGTGATTATTTATTTGTGGAACAACCATGAAGAGTAAATACCACATTGAAATGACTCGAGATGCCCTGCAGGAGGATTTTTCCGAAAACGCCCTCAGGACCATCACCAAAGCCAACACCTGGCAAGACCGGCCGCGCAACCAAATTGGCCATGACTATATCCATTTCGATGGGAGTGCATTTGAGGCCGGGTATGCCTATATTGCCCAACAGAAACAGGCGATCATTGATCACATCAGATCGGGAAAGATCAAAGCCGCCCAAAAAGCCTTCGGACAAATCACGCACACCTGGCAGGACTTCTACAGTCACAGCAACTATGTTGAACTCTGGCTTCAGAGTCATCCCACCGCCGGCCCTGGCGAAATCAAGCCGGCGGACCCTGACATTCTCGCCAGCCCCGATCTGTTTTCAGGCGCTAACTACGGCCTGACTGAGTTTCTATCAATGCTGCCACTCCTCTCAAAATGGCTCATCCCTCGCATGCCGGAAGATTCCCATGCCAGGACCAACAAGGACGGTCCTGAAACCGGTCCTCTTTTCCCTTATGCGCTCATCGCTGCTACGAAACGAACCATCCTTTTGTGGCAGGAAATTCAGGATTCATTTCAGGAAAACCAACTCCCCCAGTCACTGATCAACCAATTTCTCGGCAGGGATAATCCCAACTAAAGGTATAATAATGCCTATGAATAAGAAACAGGAAATTCAACAGGCATTAACCGCCGCCATGAAAGCCCGCGATGAGGATACCAAGCGCACCCTGCGGTTGGTCATGTCCTCCATCAAACTGGCCGAGGTGGAAGCGGGTGGCGAGCTGGATGAAAGTCGAATTCTAGCCATCCTGCAGAAGGAAGTTAAAACACGCGAGGATATCATTGCCGAATCAAAGCAGGCCAACCGAACCGACCTGGTTCAGGCAGCCGAAAAAGAGATAGCCATCCTCAACAAATTCCTCCCCCAACAAATGGATCCCGAAGTTCTCAAAGCATTGGCACAGAGCGTCATCATAGAACTAGGCGCTTCAGGCATGCGTGACATGGGCAATGTTATGAAACATCTGATGCCCAAACTGGAAGGCCGTGCCTCAGGCTCCGATGCCAGCAAGGTAGTTCGGGAAATCCTCCAGAATTCATAAAGTTTCCAATGTCCACTCAAGCCAAGGCGACAAAAAAGCCGAACAGATCGGTAATGATTAAGACAGCCCTCCTGATACTGACCGGTATCCTGGCATTCTTTGCGTTAATCCTGCCGGATACCTTCAGTGAATCGGCCTATCCCATGTCCATTGGTGAAGCTTCACCTCAGGATATCCTGGCTCCCTATTCCCTGACCTTTGAAAGTGATGTCCTGACTGAGCAGGCGCGTCAAGCTGCCGCAGATTCAGTCTCGCCAATTTACCTCCAAACCGACCCCAGCATCGGCCGCCACCAGGCCGAATCCCTCCAAACCGTCCTGTATTACATCACAACCGTGCGGCAGGATGAATATGCCACGCTGGAACAGAAAATCTCAGACATCCAGTCAATTGATAACCTGGCACTCTCTGAAGAAAGCATCACCCGTATTTTGCAGTTGAGCTAGACTCGTTGGGAAGCGGTTGAATCAGAAACGACCACCGTCCTGGAAGAGGTCATGCGCAATACTATCCGGGACACTGATCTCTATTCCGCCAAACGCAATATCCCCTCCCTGATAGATTTTTCATTCCCACAGGATCAGGCGGATATCGTCATCGAGTTGGTGGATCCTTTTGCTGTTCCAAACAGCCTCTACAGTGTTGAAGAAACGGATGCCGCCGTTGAGGAAGCCCGGCAATCCATAGAGCCGGTGATCCGCTCATTCATTTCCGGCGAAACCCTCGTCAACCGGGGCCAAATCATCAAGGAAGTGGATTGGGAAGCGCTCCAGCATTATGGCCTCATTCAGGCCAACGACCGGGTCGAAGATATCGTCGCCGCGGCGATCCTCACGATCGTTGTGACCTTATTGGTCGGTCTCTATTTCCGCTGGCGGCGCAACGACCTGAATTATTCCTTCAAGGCTGTTTTTCTGATCGCCATTACCTTCCTGGTCTTTCTGGCCATCAGTCGGTTTGTCATCATTGACCGCACGATCATGCCCTATGTCTTCCCCTTGGCAGCCTTTGCCCTCACATTATCCACCATTTTCGGATTTGAATTGGCAGCCTTGCTCTCGACCATCCTGGGAATTATGACCGCTTACGGCCTCTCCCAGGGCTATGACCTGACTATCTTCTATGTTGTCCCGGCAATCATCGGCATTCTCGTGCTGGGCAAGGCGCATCGAATCGGTTCATTCTTCATTGCAGGCGTCATGATTGGCGTTTCCGGGATAGCCATCATCTTCAGTTACCGCTTACCCGACTCCGTCACGGATTGGATTGGCATTGCCACGCTGGCTGCCGCTTCTCTGGTTAATGGGATTGGCTCTGCGGGGGTTACTTTACTCCTGCAATACGGATTCTCACAAATCCTCGGGACCACCACAGCCCTTCAACTTCTGGATACCTCCAGGCCTGACCATCCCCTTTTGCAGCATCTGCTGCGGAATGCCCCCGGTACCTACCAGCATTCCCTACAGGTCTCCAACCTGGCCGAACAAGCCGCAGAAGCCATTGGTGCAGATGGTCTGCTGGTACGGGTCGGCGCGATCTTCCATGACTGCGGCAAATCACAAAATCCGCAATTCTTCATTGAAAATCAAATTCAGGAAAAGCTGAATCCGCATGATGATCTCGACCCCCTGACCAGTGCGCAAACCATCATCAGCCATGTAACGGATGGCGTTGACCTGGCAAAGAAATATCACCTTCCCAACCGGATCATTGATTTCATCCGCGAACACCACGGCACAATGTATACCCATTACCAATTTACACAGGCCGTCAAGGATGCCGGCGGTGATCCCTCTCTGGTCGACAAATCTCTCTTCACCTATCCCGGTCCACGTCCGCAATCCCGCGAGACAGCCCTCCTGATGCTTGCCGATGGAACAGAAGCCCGTGCCAGAGCAGAAATGCCCAAGAACGAAGAAGAACTGCGGTCCCTGATCGACACCGTTTTCCTCTTTTATGCCCAAAACCACCAACTGGAGGACACCAACCTGACCCTAAAGGATCTACAGATCGCTCAGGAATCTTTCTATCGGACATTAAAAGGGAGTTATCACCCCAGAGTGAAATACCCTGCCTTGGGCACCAAAACCAAACCCGCATCGCTGCCTGAGCCGGAACAGAAAGCTCTGTCGAAATGATTGATATCCAATTCGATTCATCAACCAAGGTTGTTATCGACACATCTCATCTGGGCCAGGCAATTGCCAAAACGCTGGATATCCTCAAGAAGCCAGAAATGGATATCACCTTGCGATTAATTGATGATCATGAAATGCATCGGCTGAACCTGACCTTCCGTGGTGAAGACAAAACCACGGATGTTTTGTCTTTTAATCAGGATTTTCAGGACCCGGAAACCGGCCAATATTACCTCGGGGACATTCTGATCTCAGTTCCCAAAGCAACCGTGCAGGCTGCTGATCATGGACATTCTCTGATAGATGAGATCACCTTCCTCAGCATCCACGGCACCCTGCATCTCTTGGGCTACGATCATTACACCGAGGAAGAGAAGGCAATCATGTGGCCGCTTCAGGATAAAATTTTCAGCCAAATAAGAGATCTGGCAGAACAGGGATAACACCAAGATGTTCAGAAATCCATTAAAAATGCGGAAAATTGGTTACGTACTCGCCGGGTTTGCCGTTCTGGGAATACTATTCTCTCTGCTGAGTATCGGCGGGATCTGGATTCTGCGACCCGGATTGACAAAAAGCGCTTCCAACCTGGTAGGCATGACGCATGAAACCCTGGTGACAACCCAAACAGCGGTTGGCTTCCTCTCAGGTTCCGTGAGCCAGGTCAATGAAGACCTGGCGCTGATCCAATCCTCACTGGACAGCCTTGAGTCCTCCATGGCCAGCATGGCGGATTCTCTGGCAACATCCGCCAACCTGATCGGAGACGATCTCAGCCTGACTCTCTCCGAAGTTCAGACTGCGGTCTCGTCTGCCTCAACCAGTGCAGAATTTATCGATAACACACTGGCCTTCATCGCGTCCATTCCCCTGATTGGTGCAGATTATCAACCCGATACACCTCTCCATATCAGCCTGGGGAAAATCGCAGATGATCTGGGCGACATTCCCGAATCCCTCACCTCACTTGAAAGCAGCCTCAACTCAGCTTCCACAGACCTGCAAAGTTTCTCTGATGACCTGGCGGTTCTGTCAGATGATCTGGATATTATCCTTGAAGATCTGAGCGGTTCTCAGGATATCCTGGCGGATTACGATGGCATTCTTTCAGAAGCCATCCAAAAAGTGGAAGGCGTTGAAACCCACCTGAACCTTTACTCGCTTTTAACTTCAATGTTTCTCACAGGCATGTTATTATGGTTGGGCATATCTCAGTTCGGTGTCTATTTACAGGCTTTGGACTACATTCATTTTGATGATAAAATCGTTTCTCTTTCCAATCTGGATCGGGAGTGAGAGCCTCACTATCAAACCTCAAACCTTTATAGGAGAACACATTTATGAAACACTTTCTTGACATCGCAGATTTCACCAGTGAAGAAATTCAAGGGCTGCTGAGCCTGGCCTCGAACCTGAAAGCAGAGCAGAAGAAGGGCGAATCCCGGCCGCTGCTCAAAGGAAAAGTTTTGGCTATGGTCTTCCAGAAACCCAGTCTGCGTACGCGAGTCAGTTTTGACATGGCCATGCGGGACCTTAGCGGCGATGCGCTCTACCTTTCACCGAGCGAAATCGGCCTCGGAAAGCGCGAATCGATCGCGGATGTCTCCCGGGTGCTGTCCGGTTATGTTCAGATCGTGATGGCCCGGGTATTCTCCCACCAGCACATCTTGGAACTGGCCAAGTGGTCTTCCGTACCCGTGATCAACGGCCTCAGCGATTACAACCACCCCTGCCAGGCAATGGCTGATGCCCTCACCATCTTTGAGGAATTTGGTTCTCTCAAAGGGCTGAATGTTTCATATATTGGCGACGGCAACAATGTCGCTGTCTCACTCATGAAAGTGGTCACCAAACTGGGCGCGAATTTCAGAATCGCCAACCCCGAAGGCTATGATATGCCCGAAGGTGATATTAAGCTGGGCAAGGAGATCGCCCGTGAGAATAGCGGCTCCGTGACCCTGCTGCGCGAACCGCAGGCCGCTGCCGATGGCGCAGACGTGATCTATACCGACACCTGGACCAGCATGGGCCAGGAAGAAGAGGCCAGAAAACGTGAAGAGGTCTTCCCGCCCTATCAGGTCAACCAGGCTCTGCTTGGTTTGGCCAATCCCAAGGCCATTGTGATGCACTGCCTGCCCGCCCACCGCGGTCAGGAGATCACGGATGAGGTTGCGGATGGTCCGCAATCCCGCCTGTTCCCACAAGCGGAAAATCGTATGCATGCCCAAAAGGCTGTCCTGGTGGAACTATTGCTGGGGGGCGATCCCGATGCAAAATAGCGATTATTTCATCAAACTAGAAGATGAATTTGGCGCGCATAATTACAAACCTCTGGATGTTGTCCTCACCAAAGGTGAAGGCGTCTGGGTTTATGATGTCGAAGGCAATAAGTACCTCGATTGCCTAAGCGCCTATTCCGCCCTAAACCAGGGTCATAATCATCCCAGAATCCGTCAGGCAATGATTGACCAATTGGGTAAGCTCACCCTGACCTCCCGAGCCTTCCGCAATGATCAACTGGGGCTGCTCTACAAGAAACTTTCGGATATGACCGGATATGAAATGTCTCTGCCCATGAACAGCGGCGCAGAAGCCGTTGAAACGGCCATAAAAGTGGCTCGCAAATGGGCTTACGTGGTCAAAGGCGTCCCCCGCTACGAAGCGGATATCATCGTGGCCGAGGGCAACTTCCATGGTCGCACAACAACCATCATCTCCTTCTCCACCACAGAATTCTACAAGCACGATTTCGGCCCCTTCACCCCCGGTTTCACTCCCGTGCCCTATGGCGATTTGGAAGCGATTAAAACTGCGATCACGCCCAATACTGCTGCCATCATGCTGGAACCGCTCCAGGGCGAAAATGGGATCATCATACCACCGGAAGGCTATCTCAAAGCGGTTAAATCCCTGTGTGAAGAGAACAATATCCTCTTCATCGCCGACGAGATTCAAACTGGTCTCGGCCGTACAGGGGCGCTCTTTGCCAGCCAGCATGAAGGCGTCCACCCGGATATCACCATCATCGGGAAAGCACTCTCAGGCGGTTTTTATCCCGTCTCAGCAGTTTTGGCGGACAAGGACATCCTGGGGTTGATCGAACCCGGTGAGCACGGCTCCACTTTTGGCGGCAACCCCCTGGGGGCGGCGGTTGCTATCGCCGCTCTGGAGGTTATTGAAGAAGAAAACCTGATTGAGAACACCCGTATCATGGGCCAATACATCATGGAATACCTTGAAGAAATCCCCAGGAAAAATATCAAGGATATCCGCGGCAAAGGCTTACTGATTGGCGTGGAATTGAAGCATGAACTGGGCGGTGCCCGTCGCTTTGCGGAAACACTGCAAAAACGGGGTATCCTTGTAAAAGAAACCCATGAACACATCCTCAGGCTTGCACCACCACTGATTATTGATAAAGCCACCGCCGATTTGATGCTGCCAATTCTGCGGGATGTATTACTTATGGATTAGGGATCATCTGGGAGGATGTGATGGAACGTTTTGCGAAAATCGTCTGCACCCTGGGGCCAAGCAGTAATACCAAAGAACAGATTCTTGCCCTGGTCAAAGCCGGGATGAATGTTGCCCGCCTTAATTTTTCTCATGGAACACATGAGGAGCAGGTGAAAAAGCTCAGGATCGTCCGGGAAGTCTCAGACGAACTGAGCTCGCCCATCACCATCCTTCAGGACCTGCAAGGCCCAAAATTACGGATTGGCAAGCTGCCCGAAGGTACCCTTGAGCTAAAAGTCGGAGACGAAGTAACCCTAAGCTCATCCGAGGATTTCGCCAGCGGGACGAATGACATTTTTATACCCTTTGAGGTTCCTGATCTGCATAAGGCCGTCCAGCCCGGAAACCATATCCTGTTGGATGACGGCCAGCTTGAAATGGAAGTTACCAAGATCACGGGCGACCGGATTGATGCCATTGTGACTCTGGGCGGCACCCTGAAATCCAATAAGGGCGTCAACCTGCCTGGCGCAAACCTGACCTTCCCCTCTTTCACGGAAAAAGATCGTAACGATCTGGCGTTTGGCCTGGAGCAGGGCGTGGATATGATTGCGATCTCATTTGTCAAGACCGCAGAAGATGTCCTGACGGCGCGAAAAGCCATTGAAGAACTGGCGCTCACTCCCGCCCAAAGGAATACGCCTATCATCGCCAAACTGGAACGCCCCGAAGCCCTGGAAAACCTTGAAGCCATTATGGAAGTCACGGATGGCGTAATGGTTGCCCGGGGTGATCTCGGCGTGGAAATGTCACCCGCAGGGGTGCCGATCGCCCAGAAGGAAATTATCGCCAGCGCAAACCGCCACGGCCGACTGGTGATCACGGCGACCCAAATGCTGGATTCGATGATCAATAATCCCCGCCCCACCCGAGCAGAGGCAACCGATGTCGCCAATGCTGTGTTCGACGGCACCGACGCGGTGATGCTCTCTGGAGAGACCGCCGCGGGAAAATACCCGGTGGAAAGCGTTCAGATGATGGACGCCATCGTTCGTAAGGCTGAGGAAAACCGAAAGCAATGGGGCAAGGTCATCACCGATTGGCAGGATGGCTCTCAGAGCGATGCGATCTCAATCACCCGCGCCGCCAAATCCCTGGCCAGCGACCGAAACGTGATTGCCATCGTGGTCTTCACCGAATCCGGGCGGACGGCACGGTTGATGTCCAAAGCGCGACCGGATGTCTCCATTCTCGCCTTTACACCGGTGCTTCGAACCTACGAACAGATGGGGCTTTATTGGGGTGTCAGCCCAATGCTGGTCCCGCATGCAGACACCCTCGAAACCATGATCAACCATGTCGAGACAGCAATCTCTGTCACCACGGACCTCAAACCCGGCCAGCAGGTGATCGTCATCACCGGTTTCCCGGTTGGGGCCCACCGCCAGCCCAATCTTGCTCTCCTACACACCCTGGGCGACGCCTGACACTAACTAACTTAAACTAAAAACAGCCGGTGAGTGCCACCGGCTGTTTTCTTTTCAAGGTCTTATAGCATTTTCTGGTTGATCTGATCAAGGCTCTCTTTTGAAGGGCGCAGCTTGCTGCTGGAGATCCTGTTGAGCGGTTCATCCGTCAAATTGAGGAAATCATACAGCGAAGGTTGTGTGGGATTCACATAAATTAATCCTGTGACAAGATAATGATCCCGCTCCCCTTCTTCGAGGATCTTCAACGCCTGCCATTTATTCGTCGGGTCGTAATCCGTCTCGAGCTTTTTCAGAACCACAATGGAACCATCATGCAAGGTCACTTCCTTGAAGGAACCTTTCTCAAATTCATCCAGAATGATGGCCCGCCGGGTAGGCACGTAAGAGATGTCATGAAGCGGGGCTTCGTGCTGGCGGCCCCACTGGTAGGAATGCAGGGTATCCTCGCGGTTATTAAAGCTCACGCAGGGGCTGATAATATCCAGGACTGAGGTACCGTTATGGCTCAGCGCGGCTTTGAGCAGCTCCCGCACCTGTTTGGGATCGCCGGCAAATGACCGGGCCACAAAACTCGCATTCCCAACCAGGGCTTCCTTGACGATATCAATCGGCATAAAGGGGTTCATACCCTGATGTTTAAGTTCCAGGCCTTTCTCAGCCGTGGCGGAGAACTGCCCCTTGGTCAGGCCGTAAACGCCGTTGTTTTCAATGATATAAACCATCGGCAAATTGCGGCGGATAAGGTGTTTGAATTGACCGATCCCAATGCTGGCCGTGTCGCCATCACCAGAGACTCCGATCACCTTCATCTTCCGATCTGCAAATGCCGCTCCCAACGCAAGGGACGGCATCCGACCGTGCAGGCCGTTGAAGCCGAAAGACTTGCTCAGGAAATAGGTCGGGCTTTTACTTGAACAGCCAATCCCGCTAAATTTTACAATCCGCTCCGGCCGAATATTCATCTCATAGCAGGCCATGATGATCTGAGCGGAAATGGTGTTATGCCCGCAACCCGGGCAAAGGGTGGAAACCTCACCCCGATAATCCGTACGAGTCAACCCAATTTGATTGGTCACGACTTTCTTTTCAGCCATGTCTTTAGCCCTCCCTTTCCATAACGGCTTTGACCACCATGTCCGCCGTCATCGGCAACCCATCCATATAAGCAATGGAGATCATCCTATCAGTTAAATGGCAGTAATCAATGGTCAGGATCTGATGCAGTTGTCCATCCCGGTTCAATTCCGCTACAAAATTGACCTCATGAGCCTCAACGAATTCGCCCACTTCCTTCGCGAAAGGCAAGGCCCTGATTCGCATGAAATCACATTTGATGCCGAGGGCTTCCAGCTTATCCTGCGCCTCGAGCATAGCGGGTTCCGTGGAGCCCATGCCGATCAAACCAATTTGAGCACCTTCCAGTCGCCGGTAAGCCGGTTTCGGGAGTTCTTCGCGAGCATTATCAATCTTGGTCTTAATCCGCTCCATCATACGAACCCAGACATCAGGGGCTTCGCTGTAATTACCATATTCATCGTGGCCGGTACCGCGGGTGAAATAAGGTGCTTTGGGGTGTTCGTTACCCATCACGGTTCGATAGGGAATCCCATCGCCATCCACATCCAGATACCGCCCCCAATCCCGTCCGAAGTTTTCCAGATCCTCTTCCCAGAGGACCTTGCCTCGATTGATCGGTTGATCCGGATATTCAAATTTTTTCGTCATCCAGAGGTTCATCCCCAGGTCCAGGTCACTCAGAATGATCACCGGAGTCTGGTACTTTTCCGCAATATCAAAGGCCTGCCACCCGAGTTTGAAGCATTCTGTGACCGTTGAAGGGATCAAAACGATCTGGTTGGTGTCACCATGCCCCAGGAAATAGGTCAGGTTGAGGTCACCCTGCCCAGTCCGGGTCGGCAGCCCCGTGCTGGGGCCAACCCGCTGGACATCCCAAAGCACCAGCGGCACTTCAGCATAATAAGCCAGGCTCATATATTCGGTCATCAGACTGATACCGGGGCCAGAGGTGGAAGTCATCGAGCGGATCCCCGCCCATCCTGCACCAATAGCCATGCCAATGGAAGCCAATTCATCTTCCGCCTGAACCACAGCGAAGGTATTCTTTCCGTTTTCAGGGTCCTGACGCAATTGCGGTGCAAAGACATTGAGTGATTCTGCCAGGCTGGTGGCCGGAGTAATAGGATACCAACCGCAGAACTGAAAACCGCCGTAAATTGCGCCCAGTGCGCCTGCCGTATTGCCATCGGTCATGATGTAGTCATCCAATGGCGGCATCGCCTCAACGCTGTAACGATCTTTCTTCTCAAGGTTATCCCTGGCCCAATCAGCGGCCAGTTTCACGATATTAAAGTTGCTTTCAGCAACAGATGGCTTTTGTTTGAATTGGTCACATAGAACCTTGTGAACAATGTCCAGGTCAATTCCCAGCATCTGGGAAACAACCCCGACATAAACCATATTTTCCATATAATCCCGCAGATTACGGGGAACTTCAGCGTCCTTAACCAGTTGTTTGACGGGCATCGGGTAAGCGATCACATCATCGCGATGGATCGGCACTGCAATATGATCAGCGTAAAAAACCACGCCGCCTGGCACGTTGTAATCCAGGTCCTCTGAAAAAGTTGTGGAGTTCATCTGAACGATGATGTCATCATGTGCCACGCGCGCCAGATAGCCATCCTTTGAAACTCGGATGGAAAACCAGGTGGGCAGCCCTTTAATATTGGAGGGGAAAATATTCTTCCCCGAAACGGGAATCCCCATGTGGAACATGGCTCGCAGGAGAGTTGTGTTGGCTGTGGCGCTGCCAGAGCCGTTGACCGTGCAGACTGTCATACAAAAATCATTCACCTGCGATGAGGTCTGACCGGTTTCCGATTCCTTATTCATCTAGGCTCCTTCCAAAAGGCTATTCAAAAGGTAAGGTTGTGGTTTCTTTTACTCGCTGGAATAACAGGTCCATATGAGCGATCAGAGCCTGATAACCAGCCAGATAATCGTGTCTCGCAATAGCATCCACCATTTGCTGGTGATAGAGCCAGACACGCTCTAAATATTTTCGGTCCTCATATACACCCAGACCGACAGCTTCATAGATATCCCAATAGGATTCAAGGATCCCC
>Ga0272443_10003495_pt1 | contig 18464 bp, 12 predicted proteins | sample SSMAcet12_FD_193581 | JGI IMG/M metagenome (GOLD analysis project Ga0272443, IMG submission 193581) | Marine sediment archaeal communities from Little Sippewissett salt marsh, Falmouth, MA, United States - SSM-Acet-12 | ecosystem: Environmental > Aquatic > Marine > Wetlands > Sediment ... | reverse complement strand
CAAAATTCGGTGTTAAAACGACTCCGTTTGACAGGATCAGCACATCGGAAAGATTTGCCGGTGTGCTGTTTGTTTTTTTCAATGGAGACTGCCAGATGATCTCGGAGGTATTCGTTAGTTTGTCGCCATTAGCACTATAAACCGGAGCGGTTGCAATATTATAGGTGAAACCGTTATAGGTTGTCACGTTGATATGCCCATCTCTGCCAATGACCGGTGCTGCGGTTATCGGTGAATCAAGTTGCTTTTTCCATGAAAAGGCGTGTATATCGTTTGTAAAAAACTCCGTCAACAAGTTCTTTTTATAGCAGTAAACCGTATGATCTTCACACCCAAAGTAAAAGCTGCCATCTGTTGCAATGCTGATGGGGGTTGTAATAACACTGTCCATTTTTATACGCTGTTCAACGTTTTGATAATCTGAAGACATGACAATTAATTCATCATTGACGGCAAAGACCGGCCGTCCTTCTGCATCGATACTGATGGCACCCGTCGTATTTCCCGAAAAGGTCTTTGAAATCCTTTGTGAGGAGTTGACGGTACCAGTTAAATCCATCGTCGTAAAAACGGTTTGATTGCCGGAAGTGGTTCCCAGTATCAGAATATCATCATTGACTGTTGTGGTAATTCCCTCTATTTTGGAAAGGTTATTAAAAGTGTGCGAGCCGTATTCACCTTTGTCGGAGATTCGAAGAATCACGCATTTGTTGCCAACTGTGAACAGAATAAGTTCTTCTCCACTGCTGCTTTGAGCTGTTGAAAGGTTTTCCACCAAACCGTTCATTTCTTTTTCTGAAACCCTTTGGTTTTCTATTACAAGGATGATTGAAGAATGCTCCAGATTTACGGCATAACAGATTCGATTATTGCCGTCTACAACAGGCTGGGTGACACCCTTTATTTGATGCGTAAAAGGGGCGGAGTATGGAATGGTCCATTTGGTATTCAGTTTGTTTAAGTCTTTATCGAAGTCCAGGGCATAAAAATTAGCCTTGGTATCGTAATAATTGAATGCATAAATGGTTTCGCTTTCATCCATCGCCAGGGCGTTTTGTACCCCACCTATGGCCTTTGTTCCAAGATCTCTTTCGTCAACGTTCTCCGGATCTTCGTTGTATAAGTTCCATCTTTTGTGAAAGACCTCTCCGATATCAAAATCCAGTTGGCCGATAACCGGAAGTCCCAAACGGAATATGAGATGCCCGCTGATATCAAAATCGAGGGCATAATTCCATCCATTATCCCCTTTTTTCAAGATGTTTTCAAACATGAATGGGAACTGAAATCCGACACCGATCACATCGTAAAGCATGACATTCGGTGTCAGGCCAATGCCAAAACCCACTTCGAGTCTTTCAATGTTCTTATTAAATTCCGGCTTGAAAATTTTGAACGTGTTGTCAAAATTGCCAATCCCTTCATAATGGCACCAAGGGTCGGGATAGGGAATAAAGTCCAGAAAGAATTTCAGGCGAACACCCATATCATATTCAAAACCCACTTCATTTTTCAGGTGAGGACCGCCACCTATTGTGAGATTTGACCCCGGAATCTCATAATCACCGAGTAAATCAATATCAAAACCAAATGTAATGACAACAGGCCCAATTTCTACGGGGAACGATTTTTCAAAGAGTCCGAACTCAATTTCGCCATTTTCATTGGCTCCACCACCAAATGCCGAAAGCAGAAGATAGAGATGTTGTTCCGAGCCGGCGATAAAATGCCCTCGAACGTAGCTCTCCTTCCAAGTTACCTTGGCGTCTAATGCGACATCGACGTAAAGGTCAAAACCGTAATCTATCTTAAAATCGAGTGTGTTGTTTTTAAAAATAGCGTTTTCCCCGTCGAGGTTGATGATATCCAATCTTCCCTCAGGTAAATCCCCTTCGGTTTGTTGAACCTGCCTCAATATGGCCTTGCTTTCCGAGGTGCCGTATTGTTGAATGATCTGTCCGAGATCACCGGACAAATTCAAATAGACGGCTCCCAAGATCGTTTGAAGGTTGGCATTTTCCGTCTTCAGCAGGAGCGTATCGCCATTATTTTCCACAGCCGTAATCACACAAGTCGTTCTTGAGGCGTTATTAAGCACGTAATCGCCAACGGAGAATAAGGGTAGTTCTGTTTCAGATGCATTAATTCGAATGGTTGAAGCCTCGGTTGAGAATGAGAGGTTTTCTTTGGAAATGGTATAAATCATACTGTTTTGGGAATGGTGTGCTCCGTAAACCACCGTTTCATCGTAATCATAAGCCTTATCCGGTGACTCCTGCACTCTGAAGGAAACCGTCCTGCTTTTGGTATTGGTGCGAATCGAACGCATTGTTTGTATCTCTGAAGCGGAAGGGATATCTGTGGCGAAAGACAACAACGTGACATCGTTCAATATCGGTGACTGTATCAATTCTGATGCGTCAGGGGGTGCATAGCCCAGACTGTTGAAAAAATCGAGACAAAAAGAGGGTAACGCTTCCGGATGATCGTATGTAAACTGTGTCCCGGACAATTGTATCTTTTGAACATGTTCCCAACGTTCTCCATCTTCATAATAAACCACATAATCGAAGACGATCTCCTGTGCATTCAACTCCAATATTTTTAAATAGCCATACAGCGTCGATAATTCAACGTGTTCATAACAGCCTTCTGCAGCGTTTTTTATCCACTCTCCGGAAACATCCTGAAACGGGATCAGAAGCCCCGGCTTTAAATTGTTGTACAGCTCATTTTCCGAATAAATCAACCTGCCGGAAAAAAACGCACCCTGACTGATTTGCTCATAGCTCATGGCGGGTGTAAACTCTTTTTTTCCACCGTTAATCAGAAAACAAGAAGATAAGATCAAGACGATGCATAACGCTGTAACGATTACCAGTATTTTTTTCATAAATTCGCCCCCGTTTTTAGTGACAGTTATACATTATTCGAATATATGTTTTAATATTAAATCAAATATTTTGATTTAAAAGGAAATGGCGTAACGATTCAGAACCGCTTCGCTCTCTGATTGAGCTATTTTAACACCTTTTTTCTATGTTGTAAATACTTCAGTTTTTTTCATTGAATATTCCGTCCGTGAAGCTGAAACCAAGGGGACTGTCCCCTTGGGAAAAAACACAATTCTTAAAACTTGAAAATGGATATCTACCAGTGATTTCTTTATTGGTTAAAATCAATATCACTGGCAAGTGTATAAAGGGGCTGATTCATGGTAATTATTAATGGATTATTTGAAGGCAAGCGGAAATTCAATACTCAATTTTATTGGCTTTTGCTGCTAAAAAAAAAATCATACATCAAATGACTTTTCGATCAATTCTATAAATTTATTGACCTCTTGGATATCAAACTCTTCGTAGTTCAATGATTCTGCCCATGTTTTATATTCTTCATGTTTGGGATGATTTTTGTCTTTGTATATTTTTATAAATTCCCGGTAACCGGGAACACCGCCTACATTTTCTGGAGGGGTGTTGCCTTTTCCCTCAAGACATGCTGGTACTTGTCCTTCGTAATGATCATGGGTTTTGATCACTTCTATATAATGGACCCAATAGTCTCCATAATCGTAAATGTAGCGTATTTTTGCGGGTAGATAATCTGAAAGTCTTTCTCCTGCTTCAATTCTTTTCTCTTTTACGGTAAAGTCTTCATCGTCCAATTCTTCTATAGAACTCACAAATTTCACTTCTGGAAGATATTCTTCTTTCGGAAGGCCAAATGATTTCTTAAACTCTTTTTCAGGTGTATCCGGCCTGTAAATAGAAAAACTGTGTAGATGCTGGTTTTGCCATCCAAATACCGTCTGAATAACTGAATGCAATTTGGAGAAGGTGATATTGGGATTGACCGCTATTTTTCTGGTAATTTTTTCAGTTTCCAGATCAAGTGTAATTAGCATTTCTATCACACGGCGATCAAAGATACCCGAACCATACTTTTCCTTCAGTTCTTTGAAAAAAGATTGATATGGTTCAATATAATGATTTTTAATTTTGGTAATTAAGAAACGGCTTATTCGTCTGGCCGTTTCAGACTGCACAATGTTATTGATGTTTATTGTATCAAACAGAAGATAGACTTCTTCACAGGCTTTATTCATTCTTGTTATCAATGATCTGTTTTTTGTTTTTGTAAAAACAATTTCTCCCGCTTGTTCCAGGTATTGATCCACCACAGCAGATTTGATACTTTCCGCCTTTAATGTCTCTTTCAAAGCTTGTAGAATATATTGGTCCAGATTCTTAAAATGCTTTTGTTTCAATCCCGTCAAAACCAGGGCATACCCGCTATTGTCATTTGTGAGGACAACCAGGTTTGCTAATCCTCTTATATTTAGCAAATTTGCATGCCAACTGAAAAAAGGGTCTTGATTGACACCTTCTTCAGGTTTGATTTTCATCTTTTCGTATAATTTTTTGGTACAGCATATTTGCATGTTTTTCACCTTTCTTTATTTCCTTTATTATAACATTCATCATATTTGAGTTACATGAGAAAAAGAGTAATTTACAAGAAGATCATATCAAACGTTATCCTTTTTTCAGCGACTATGCTTATATCCAACCTATGATGGATAGTATGGCAGAATATAAAGATAATGAAGTTTTATTCCGGTTCAAATTCCGTTCTGTTTCTGCCGTTACTCTTTGCCTTGTATAACGCTCTGTTTGCTGTTTTTAAGAGTTCTTCAGAGCTTCTGTCTTTATTTGGTTCTACTGTGGCAATCCCTATTGAGATTGTGATATATTCTAAACGCGGTGCACTTGTATTTGGTATTTTTTGTTTTTCCAGTATTTTCCGACATGCTTCAGCCAGTTTGATCCCTCCAACCCAATCGGTGTCGGGAATAACGGCAATGAATTCATCACCTCCATATCTGGCGAAGTAATCGCTTGGGCGTTTGAAAACTTTTCTAAGGGTATCCGCTACTTTTTGAAGGAGTTGGTCTCCGGCAAGGTGACCTTTTGAATCGTTGTAGTATTTGAAATAGTCGATGTCGATGATTAACACTGTGAGGGGTTGTTTGGTACGACTGGTTCTTTTCCATTCTGTAGAGAGCTTTTGGTTGAACCCCCTTCGGTTGGGTAGTCCTGTTAGTTCATCTGTGATGGAGGCTTCTTGTAATTTTTCGCTAATTTTTTTGTATGCTTCTTGGCTTTCTTTGATTCTTTTTTCAGCCAATCGTTGTTCAGTAATATCTTCTGCCGAACATACAATATATTCGACTTCTCCTGTTTCATTCAGTTTAGGTGTTTGATGGATGAGTAACAATCGTTCTTCACCCAAATGATTTTGAAGTGTAAATTCTGTCTTTTTGGTTTCTTTGGCTTGAAATATTCTACGATTATGGTTGATGATTTTTTTTGCGAGTTTTTCCGGCAAGATTTGTTCGATCTTTTGAAATTCAACTTTTTCCTTTGGCAATCCCAAAAAACCGGCATGGGCTGTGTTCACTGTACCGTATGTGTTGGGTGAGGATAGATACCAGACTTGCGTTGGAATGGAATCAATGAGTATTTGAAGGTGTTCTTTTGTTTTTTCACATTCATGCTGATTTGAAGTTATTTTGTTTTTTATTTGGTTTATCCATGAAAATATTAGTATCATCACCTTTTTTAAAGAATGATTATCTTATCTAAGTTTTGTTTTCTGTGGTGGTCATTTGTTGTCTATGGGTGCCTGAATAATCCTTTTATCTCTTCTCTTTCGTCATCTTTGAAAATATTCAAGGCATCTCCAAGGTGGAGTGCAAATTCGGTGAAGCCTTCTCCTTTGCCTGTTATGATGTTGCCGTCAGTCACAGCATAATCGTCAACATAATGAGTAAAGTCAAAGCCTTCATATTTGCCCGGAGATTCGGAACAGGTGAATTTCTTATCCTTCAAGATACCTGCCCAGTGTAAGGCTACCGGTCCTCCGCATATGGCGCCAATCACTTTATGTCTTTCGTTAAATTGTCTAATTAATTGGAAGAGGTCTTCTCTTCCTTCGTATTCCTTTGGTCGTCCGCCCGGAATGATCAGTACATCATAATTTTCCGGTTCGACTTCTGTGATTGCTTTTTCTGGTTTAAGGGGCAGTTTACAAAAACCTTTCACAGGTTTTGTATTTAAGCCGAAGGTATCAATTTCTCCACGCATACTCAATACAAATGCAGCGGGGGCGGCTTCCCATTCGGCAGCGGATTCGTAGATGAAGAATAATGATTTCATAAAGATCACTCCATTATTATGGAAACTTTGATGATTGAATTATAGCACGGTACCGATTGAAAGATAGTAGGTTATCTTCTCTAACCTTATTTATGTTATGATTAAACTGAATTCTATTCCGGGGGGTAAAGGCTTGAAGATTGGCGAGTTTGCAAATTTATTTGATGTGAAAAAGGAAACCGTTCGTTTTTATACGGACAAGAATCTGTTGACTCCTATAAAGATCGGGAATTTTTATGACTATGACAGGAATTGTGTTGAAGACATGAAGACGATTCTCCAGTTAAAGGAAATGGATTTTAATTTGGATGAGATTTCCAAATACTTGTCTTTTTTTCGCATCTCTACCAAGAATATGATTGCCATGAAACAGGAACTTATTGATTTGTTTAAAGACAAAATAGCGGATGTCGATTCAAAAATTGATGAATATCAAAAGGCACGAATGGAACTTTCTCATAAGTTGGAAGATATTATCGCCTTTGAAGATTATGAAGAAGGAAGAGAAAAGGAATTAGGCTTTCCTCTTGATTTTCTTCCCCTGTTATACTGCCCGGATTGCGGGAAACCTTTAATGGTCAAAAACGGAGAAATTTTGTATAATTATCTGATGGAAGGGCAATTTTCCTGTGATTGTGGTTATACTGCAAAAATCGTTGAAGGAATTTTGGTATTCGAAGGAGCCATTTTTTCAGACCCTTTTGAAGAACATCCCGAGTTTAATGATGTGGAAAAAACACTTACACCGGAGTATATCAGTGCAGTTTCCGCATCTGCCAGATGGATTCAGGAACAGTTTTTGAAAGAGGATTTAGAGGGGAAAATTCTGTTTGAACATTCCACACAAAGCGGGATTATGGGGAATCGACTAATCGACGTTTTGGCTGAAAAGAATCCAAATTTCACTTATATCGGGTTGGATTCCTTTTTCATGATGGTGAAAAATTTTAAAAAGATACTTTCCATGAACGATGTGATTCCAAGAACAATTTTTATGTGTGGAAATTATGATAAGGTTCCCCTTCAAAAATCTTCCTGTGATTTCATTAATTCATGCTTTGGTTTACAATCATTTAGTATTTATAACACGAGATTTCCCGTTGAAGAAGTGGCAGCCTTTTTAAAACCATCCGGAAAGTGGTTTGAAACTTTCTTTTGTGTGAGTGACAAGCGTTTTGTTGCAAATGAATATTCAAATATCAAAGAGGCTTTCCATTGTGAATCGATAAAACAAGCCTTGTCAATTTTGAAAAAGACTTCTTTTGTAGAGACCGGAGAGATTACGGATAAAGGCGAGTTGAGTTTTTATGTAAAGGATGAAGCGAAGGTTTCGTTTTTTTCCTTTGTGGGGGAGAAGTGAGGGTTTTTTTGTGATTTGTTTGCATCACGACTTCGGTGTTTTTTTTGGACTTTTGATAATGTCACTTAAGGGGTAAGGATTCGGGCTTAATCTCTTTGCGATTAAGCTTTTAGTTTTACCTCGGTAAAACTATTGAATCGTCCCTACGGGCTGTTACGGCTGCTACAATTTAATGTAGGGGCAGTTCACGAACTACCCTTTTTATGATTTTTGTTTTATTTGCTATTTTTTGTGATTTGTTTGCATCACGACTTCGGTGTTTTTTTGTTTTTCTTTAACTGTATTTGTCTTTTCTCCACCATTCGGGATTTTTTTCTATGTATTCAATGATGTTGAAATATTCGTCATCATCGCGAATGATATGATCATGGTAGTTTCTTTGCCAAACTGATTTTCCTTTTCTGTTGAGTATTTTGTTTATTTCTTTCGCTGTTATCATTTTGAATTTACCAATAATTTTTGGAAGTAACATTTTTCTTCTTTGGATGAGTTTGTTTGTATCAGTTATTTCTCTGTTTATTTCCAACCCGGATGATATTTGTATGATTCCGTGGAAATGATTTGGCATTACGATTTTGTTTAACGGCTTAATGTTGTCGGTTTGAAGTTTATCCCATAAATCATGAACAATTTTTCCAAGTATGTTATGGTGCATTTTTTCATCTATGATTTTTCCGAAGAGATGTTTTTTATCGTGGGTGCAGAGTGTGATAAAGTAATAACCGTTTCGTGAGTAGTCGTAGTGTTCCAAACGTATTGAATGGCGGTTGTGGAGTTTTTTCTTTGTTTGGTTTGATTGCATTTATTTTCTCCTGAGATTTGCTATTTTTGTGATTTGTTTTAATAACGGCTTCGGAGTTTCTTTTGGACTTTTGTGTCTGTCACTTAAGGGGTAATTCGTGAATTACCCCTACAGGTTGTTGCGACTTCCTCACTGTTGTGTAGGGGCAGTTCATGAACTGCCCTTTTTAAATTTTTGTTCTTTTTTTTTTTTTGTGATTTGTTTTAATAATGGCTTCGGTGTTACTTTTGGACTTTTGTGAATGCTGCTTAAGGGGCGATTCGTAAATCGCCCCTACAGGATTTTTCGGATACTGCAATTTGGTATTGCTTTCAGTAGAAATATTTAATACGGTAATCTTTTAGATTGCCCTTTTTATTTTTATTCTATATTCTGCCCAAAGACTTGCATGGGTTTTCCCCTTGTTTCTATGATTCTTGGTGTAATAAATATGGTGACACTTCTGGTGTCGTTGTTTTCTATTTCCCATGTGAATAGTTTTCCAATGATTGGGAGGTCTCCAAAGAACGGGAGTTTTTCTTCTGAGTAGTTTTTACTTTCTCCCTGCAATCCACCCATAACGATGGTGTCTTTGTCGTTAACGGTTACCATGGATGTGACGTTTCTAGTGTTTGTGTTAGGTAGACCATCGGATGAAAATCCAGCCAGTGATGATATCTCCACACTAATTTCCATGGTGATGGTATCATCCTGATTGACTGTCGGCCTTATATTAAGAAGATTTCCTATAGGTACGTTCAATATTTGTTCAACTACATTTCCGGATGCATCGGTGGTTGGGATTCTGTATTTATAGTTTTCTCCGATGTTGATGCTGGCCTGTTCTCCACTTAATGTTGTGATATAAGGTTTGATGACAGAGTTGTCATCGGAGTTTTCCTGTGCACCTGTAGTGGATATTCCGATACTGAGTTTGTTTGTCAGCAAGTCCAGCAGGTTTGAATAATCGGTAAAACTTAAGATACTACCGTCAAATGAAAATCCGTCGTTATCCAAGCTGAAGCTTCCATTGTCACTTTTGGCCGAGAATGAAACACCGTAGGATTGGTTCAGGTTATCCAGAACTTTATTATCGATGACCATAGCTTTGATTTCAACCATTTTTCTTGGTTCTACAGTATTTAAGATCAAAGGTTTGAGTTCTATCATTTGCGAATCCGATACACCCGTAAAGATGACCAAACCATTGTTTTCATCTGTGTAGACTTCTCCTCCAAAGGCTCCACTGATCAGTGAAGATACTTCAGTAAACCCGTGACTGATGTTCAGGGTTCTCTTTTTTGACATGCCGGTTTCGTGCTCGCTCCCAGGAGGTGTGATAACGTAGATCGGTTTTGCCAATCCGTCCACTACTTCCACTTTGAAATCGTAAAGTCTTTCGGTAATTTTCAACCACTGTTGCCAGGTTAATTCCTCCATTTCCAATCTGGAAGTGATAGATGATGATTCTTCCGGCAGGAAGAGTTTGGGTTCAAAGGTCATTCCTTTGGCAATCTCTTTCGTCAGTTCCAAAACATCTTTGCCTTGTGCGTTGACGTTGAAATGCACTCCGTCATCTGCAAATTCAACACTTGGGATTATCTCCCCTTTACCTTCTTCTATCAGTTGATTCATCACGGCTACAGCCTGTGCAACACTTTCTTTTGGTCCTGTAACAGTGAATTCTCTTTTTTCTTCATCCGCTTTAATGTCTTTTATTTCAGGAATTTCTCGTCTCAACCGTTCAATGATTTCAGAACTAGTGTAGGCATTTTCTTTCACTGGACCAAACCAGACTTGTTCAACTACAATTTTTTCTGCATATTCGTTAATGAGTCTCGTAGCCTTTTCCACTTCGTTCATGCTGCCAATCAGCAGGAAGATTTCAGCTGTTGTGAAATATTGGATTTCAACTCCCGGATGATAGGCATTTACAATCTCCGTTAACTCTTGTGGAGGTACCTTTCCGGTATCAGCAATAAAGGGATAGGAGATTCTCTTTACAACTTTTTCAAAATCATCGTCCGTTTCACCAATCAAGCCAAAGCTGCTGAGGATGAGTTTAATATTCTGAATCTTTTCTTTTTGTCCTTTGATCAATATCTTGGAATTCTCAAAGTCCAACAGTTGCATGTCCTCACCTACGTTGTAATAGAGGTTCAAGACATTTTGTATCGTTTGGAATGTGATTCCCGGTGCCAGTTTCAGGACCAGGCTTTCTTCCATGAAATCTGAACTCATGGTGTTGATGAGTTCTTTGGTTTTTTCAATTTCCTCATCATTACCGGTGATGAAATAGCCCCCGGCTTCAAAGGGTTCTATTTTTACTCCCGGCACTTTAATATTCACCAGCTGTGCAACTTCTTGTGGTGTCAATGAAGGAATGGTGAGATAAACCAACTCGGTTTTATCAAAGGTCCCGTCATCTTCATCCGGTCTTCTGGCGTCCATTTTCTTTAATTCTTCAATAAACTCTTTTACAGCTTTTTCCTGTCCGTATATCTTGTACAAATCCCTTGATTCAACATAAAGCATTTCGATGCCTTTGTTTTTGTAAAGTTGGTCATAAACAAGCTTTACATCACTGTTCGCCAGTCGTTCAAAGTCTATATATTGAGAGTATTCTTCGTATTCCGTTGTATTGGTTAAGGTTTGAATTTCTTCAATTGCTTTTGATATTTCATCGGGATCTTCCCCTTTGACAAACAACGAATTTAAAGAAGGATATGAGATGATCTCTAATTTGGGGAATTTTTCTTCAACAATTCCTTTGATATCATTGAACAGTTGAGGTTCTTCAAAAAATCTTGTGTTCATGTTGATGATATTGTATGCACCGGAATCACCCAGCATCACGTTTTCAATTTCTTTGATGTAACCTTCAAGCAAATCCAGTTCATGGGTTTTACCTTTGACAAACATCAAAGGTGAAAAACTGTAATCGATTTCGATGGTAGGGAATTTGTTTTGTAAAGAATTTGGGCTTTCAGGATTTTTTAATCCCGAAATAATATTTGCCGGTATATCTTCTGAGAGTGTTAAAATCCTAATTTCAGAGCTCAGAGGAGGCACAAGCCATCCCCAATCGTCTGCTATCTTTTCTGAAGTTTGTATTTCATAATTGGATCCGAATATGGTAACACTGTCAGGATTGCCGTCTTTGGCTCCGAATCCTTTCACATCATCATAGGTCCAATCGAAAGTGGGTTTGTTCACCAGTGTGTTGATGTTGATGCCGGCTGAATCCACAATGGCTTTCGGGAAAAGTCTTCTTAAGGCAATGGCAAACACTGTACCGTATCCGTCTTTCACTTTTATTTCAACGATTTTCTCGTTGCCTCTGGCTTTACGATTTTTTATGTAGTCTGACAAATAAGAGGTAATTTTTTTCGTGGCGTTCACAGGTCCTATGATTTGAATTTGATCAATTAATGGTAATATTTCATAAGAAAGTTCTTCGTATTCCGGCAATATCTCTTGTTTGGGAACACCGACCCTGGTTCTGAAGTTTAGATAAAATTCCATGAACTCTCTGACTTCTTGTTCGCTTAATGGGGCGTAAGTGATTTTTTGTGTATATCCATTATCTTCAGTTTGTGTTCCGTCTTCTGATGATTCTCCGTCACCTGAAAAACTTACGCCTTCCAAAAATCGAATGAAAAATCCAAAACGTTCATGACGGTTATTGTCCCCGTATAACAACAAGCCAACGGGAACGTATTCTTCGTCTTCATCCCCGCCTTTTGCTAGTGTGATGATATCATCATTCATGGTGCCTTGTGCTTCTCGTGTATAGGTTTCAAAATTACTTTGGATATAGTTTTTAAACCCTTCCACACTGAATCTTAATTCGGAAGTGGTCTCACCTGTTGTAAGTCGGTTGGCAAATTGCTCGTAAAGGGTTGATTTCTTATTAATCCTGAAATTATATGCTGCCCAATAGGAGGTTTCCTGTTGTGGTGACAATGAAGTTTCCGCCAATATTTCTTCAATTTTCGTTGGCAGCAATTCCTTTCTTACGACGTAAACTGTGTTGTTGGGTAAAAATGCGTAGGCAATCTTGGGGTTATTCATAACAATTTGAAGGAAGAAATCTTCAGCTCGCAGGTTTTCTGAAAGCATGACAAATTCAACCGGCTGAATGCCTTTCAATGACGCTTCGTCAATCACCAGATTGATGTCCATATACTCTCTGAGTACGGACAATAAAGCCATAATGGAGGGTCTGTCTCCAGTTCTTGTGGAGTCGGTGTAACTTGAGAATTCTTTAATCACTTCAGTATTTCTTTTGAAAGTCACCCTCAATGTATTAGCTACAATTTCGACTTCAGGTTCTCTTGGCAGGAGCATATCAAACCGGTAACTGATCTGGCCTTTTCCCGCTGAAGCCTTAAAGCCAATAATCGGGGAATAACCGATAAATCGGTTAATCGAATTCATATTGGACATTTCACCGGGTGTGTTCACCACGATGTATCTGCCATAATCCAGTGACTGTACCTCATATTCTTCGGGTTCATCATCATAGATGAAAACGAAGTTGATCTCAGAGTCCCCCGGAAGGTATGTGTAATTCACAAGCTTTGCAGAAAAAGATGTACTTGCGAGAATGATAAACAAAGTCAATATCAGAAGTGCCCCCAGTTTTTTCACAAGAATTACCCCCTTGATGGTTCTTTTATTGTTTAATTTCTGTTTTTAGTTCTGAAATTTCAATAAATGGTCTGGCTAATATTCTATATAAACGTGGTGTTGCCTTTTCCGCTTGTTCCCGTTCATCCGGATAACGATATAATAAAATACCCATAGGTGTAATTTCAATCACCTGTAAGGGATAGGGTACGTTTGGAACAACCGAATTGATGTTGAGTTCGTATACTTTGTTAGGTTCGGCTGATGTCTTTATCCAAGCAGTTTTTACGTTATCTTCTGTTAAAAAATAGGACATGAATGTCCCGTCTTTGAACTCTATGATACTGGTAGAATTCAGGAGTATGTCTTTGACCTGTTCCTCGTCTTCGAAATTAAATATATACGGTTTAAACGCCTCGGATTCGTAATAGGCGTTATCTTCTTCTTTAGAAAAAGAGTCCATGACTTTATCCAAATATTTTTCATCAACACTTGGCTCTTTAACTGTTACAGCAGGGCTTGTTGATGCGGTTTTACTTACGGCTGTTGTCGGGGGTCTGGTGGTGGTCCTTGTGGTTTGTCTGCCTCCGAACAATTCAATTCCCAAAGCCGGTAATGTCACAAATATCATCAGTAGGGCAAATGCAGCCAAAACGGAAAGTAACAGGATTAATTGAATGATCTTTTTTTTCTTGGGATTACTTTTTGGCTTGGCCATAACTCAACCCTCCAATATCTTATCGTCTATTTGAATCAACTCTATTTCCATCTCTCTGATATACATATCCGGTGTTTCACTTTCTCCGATCAGCAATGGTAACTCAGTTTGACTTTGCGTGTCTAGTTTGTTGATCTTAAGTGTTTTAGCATCGGCAATATAATTCAGTAAAATTGAAAATTTCTCGGGATTGACTACCCCGGAAAATATAATTTTTTTACCGCTTTTCCGATAATCTAAGGCTATGTTTTTCATCATTCTTTCCAATTCTTCAAGTTCGTAAGCTCTTTGATCAATCTTTTCATTGTAATTTCTTAAGGTGTTAAAAGTCTCCAGATATATTCTGTAATTGGTATTATATGTCAAGGCTACTTGTTCAAGTTCTTTGATTTGTCGATCCATCTCTAAATAAGTCAACAAATTAAACAGGATAAAACAAGTAATTAATATCCCCAACGCAATGATGATTCCCCAGATTCTACTAATTCCCAATTTATTCATAATCATCACTCTCAATACTTTGCCGTTTTGGCGGTTAATTCTTCTTGAAGGATGTTAACCAGCATAAAATCAATGGTAACTCGATTTTCCGTTAAAGTCAAACCGTTGTTCTTATATGCCTTTTTCAATTCTTCAGAAAATCTGTGATTACCCAAATTTTTGCCATTTACATTATAGTATTTAAGGAAAAAGTCTTTTCCCCTGCTTATATTCATCTTTTCGATAAAAATCTTTTCGTTGGCTTTAAAACGGTCGTACTGAAGTCCCAGTTCGTTAATGAAATCCGTTGACAAACCGGCATAGACTAAATCCTTTTTTATCCTTTCGGTCTCCGTTTTGATGATGTTAGTTTTACCAACTACCTTGGTATTTTCATTCTTGATTTGACTGATCATGGCTTCGATATCATCATTTCCGATAAAGTTTCGGGCATATTGATACTTCCCTCTAATTTCAGCCAGATTACTCTGTTTGATCGTTTCTATGGTTACTCGTAAAGCGAGAACGGGTAATAATAAAATGGCAATGAGTACCAGAACCGTTGTAAGTTTAAGCTTTGGCTTTTTCTTTTTGTACAAATTTATATTTACCAAGTTCCCTCACCCCCCTGTAAGCAAGTCCCATGATCGTTCGGATATCTTCAGCATCATCCGGATAATCTTTTTTCAATGGCATTTGAATAACGTTCGCACCTCTTAAAATACCTTCATCCCGTATATGATAAGCCAGATCCAATGTCAATCTACTGTTAATTGAACCAACTATAACTGATTCGATTCTTGTAAGGGGATTTTCGATGTTGAGATGATTGATGGTTCCTCGGATTGCCTTTTCAGCTTCAAACGTGTACTTTCCATAATATTCAGAAAAAATCTCCTGAATGGATTCCGTATATTCCAACGAACCTATTTCCGACCCTTTAATAATGGCGCTTAAAACTGTTTGTGCCGGGATGTTCCTTTTTCGGCACTCGTCAATCACCTTACTCAACGAGACAGAGATCTCGGTGATATCGATTATTTTATTGGCCATGAAGGTGAAAAGAACTGAGTAATTCAAATCCTGACAAATCAGAAATGTCAATTTTGATTGACCGGGTATTTCTTCTTTTAGTGTTTGCTCATCAAACAGTTCAAGATATTTTAAATGATCGGGCATGACAATATCCGGTTCAGGTGCACCGGCTACTCCCTTGTAAAAACTGATCACTTTGTCCATAAATTCCTGTTTTGTGGCAAAGATCGGAATTTTACTGGTGCCTTTGGGTGTTTTTATGTAATTAACCGGTCGTGTGATATCAATGATTAATTTGGTGGGAGGGATATGAAAATCTTCGGAAATCTTAAATTTAACCGCATTTCTTAATTGTTCATCTGTAAGCTTTGGCATTTCCGCTGTCGAAAAGATCATTTCCTGGTAAGGATAATTGTAGATGACAAAGTCCTCGATATCTGGTTTTATCATATCTACCGTTTGTTTGATTGCTTCTATCTGTTTCTCTCCAAAAAAATCATCTTCAATATAGCTTTTTGTGAAGGTTTTTATAATTCTTGCCTGTTTTCTGGCAAGCTTGATCAATAATCCCCTGGTGTTGTATTTTCCCGATTCCAATACAAATAATCTTCTATTGAATAGTTGCATTTTACCCCCCAATCCACTATTATTATTCTCTTTCCAAGTTCACAAATCCTGTGATTGGTCTTATGGTTAATCGATACCGTTCCGTTTCACAATTCAAAAGAACCGACTTCCCTTGTTTGAGTTGCCCATAAACTGTAAAATTAAGTCGAAGTTCGCCGTTGAAAACAAACCCGTTAACCTCATCCCCTTTATTATATACTATTTTTGATTCTTTAAGATAATTTAAACTTTCGGATGAAGTTCTGGATATTTGATGTCTGATCTTGGACAAAAAAAACGTTTCCTTTAAATTGGATTCCGGTCTATTCAAAAAATGAATGCAAGCCGCAACAGGAATAAGCAACACTGTAAAAATCAGCAAGCTGAAAATCAATTCAATATAAGTAGCCGCCTTTTTATTAGAAGCCACCGGTGATATTTTGTTGCCCCTGGAATATTGAACTGTACATGGCATAGGCAATAAACGCCATAAATAATCCCACCAGTACGATCATTGACGGCTCGATAATAGAGGTCACCTGTTTAACCAGTGTGCGAACCTTATCTTCAAAGAAATTGGCAACCTGCTCGAGGATATCATCCAATTTACCGGTTCTTTCACCAGTTCCAACCATAGCGATAACCAGTCCGGGAAAAACTCCTGATTGTGAGAATGCGTTTTCAAGACTCATTCCCTCTTTAATATTATCGGACATCTCTTCTACTTTATTAACAAATCTCGGATCACTGGAGGCGTTACTGGCCAATCTTAAGGCCTTTATGATATCAACTCCCGACGCGATCATAACGGATAGTGTACGACAATATCTTTCAAGAGCACTATTTATCCTGATTTGCTTTACACCCGGCACAATCCCCAGTACATATGAAATCGTGTTTTTACCCGCACTACTCTTAAAGAAAAAGAAAAGGCCGACAGCTGCCCCGATCAACACAATCGTGACCATTAACCAATTTTCAGTTAGATAAATGTTCAAATCCATAAGCTTTGCCATAATACCGCTTGGTGCACCGCCAAAACTTTCAGCTAGTTTTGGCAAGATAAAGAACATGACAACAATGACCATAAGAATCCCAAAAACTAAAATAAACATAGGATAGGTAGTAGCTGATTTCACCTCATCCCTCAATTTTTTCTGAGATTCATAAAATTGGGCAACTTTATCCAATGTATTTTCCAGCGAACCACTGTTTTCTCCTGCATCAACAAGATTAACAAAGATATCGTCAAAACCTTTTTCGTTCCTCAAGGCCTCTGAAAAACTCATACCTGATTCAATATTCACCAATAAGGAGGTGATAATCTTTCTGAACCTGGAGGAAAAAACCTCTTGTTCTCCCAATACTTCTAAGGCTGCAGCAAGGTTAACACCGGAATTCAGCATAATGGAAAGCTGTCTGGCAAAGGTCATTAAATCCATTAATTTTAGTGGAAAAAGCGAAAAAGTTCCCGCTTTGCTTTTAACCGTATCAATGGACAGCACAACCAAGCCTTGTTTACTTAAAGAGTTGACTGCACTTGATTCACTTGTTGAATTGATTACGCCGTTTACACGCGATCCACTCATGTCAGTCGCTTTATAACTATAAGTTGCCATTTTTCACTCCTAATCTGAAACGACTTTTATCCCTCTTTTTTGCAATTCCTGTATCCCTCTGGGATCGTTGATCTTAATCAATGCCCTGGCGGCAAAATCCATTACCATTTGTTCCTCTGTCTGACCTGTAGAGGAATTTGTCGCCCTTAATACTGTTCGATCATCCAGTAAATTAATTAACGGATAAACCGCCCGCACATCTTTGATTTGTCCCAATGCGTAGGCAGCCATGGCTCTGATCATGGGATTTTCTTCTTTTAAGCTTGTAAGAATATAAACCACTGCTTTTGAATCCTGTAACTCTCCAAGAGATACCAATGCCTGAGTTCTCACGTTTTCATCCCCATCACGTAACATGGAAATGAGAAAATCCGTGTTTTCCGGTGATTGGATTCTACCCAATGCATTCGCCACCAGCGACCTGATTGCCGGATTGGTATCGGAAACGTATTTGTAGAAAGTTGGTAAAGATCTTTGACTGCCTATGAGTAATAGTGTTTTTAGAATGTCTAGTGTGAGTTGTTTATCATAAGTGGTTTGAAGAGAAATCTGCAGTGGCTCTATTGCCCTTTCTCCAATGGTAGAGAGCATTTGCTTTGCTTCATCACGACTATCCGGTATGGTCAATAGTTTAGACAGGTACGATGCCACCTCAACCATTCCTTCGGGTGATTGGATGTCAATCATAATCCTTGCGATTCGCGTTCCCTGATCGAAGTTATTTAACAATGAAGCTAACTTAAGTTTTAGGATGAGTTTTTCTACTGCCGGTTCCCCAATATTTACCAATGCACCATCTATTCTGGGATCATTTTCTTCTCCCAACATCCAACAGATCTTATTTGCTGCAAGGCTGCTTCTTATTTGTCCCAAAGCCCATACTGCCGTCATCCGAAGCTCCACGTTCGTGTGATCCAAATAGGTTAATAACAGTTGTTCTGAATCGGGTGCTTCAATATTACCGATGGCTTCCAAGGCAAGAATTTGCTCTTGAACACTCCCCTTTTCAAGA